>Ga0206102_1000021_pt1 | contig 140677 bp, 145 predicted proteins | sample 1B1Ametagenome_FD_148645 | JGI IMG/M metagenome (GOLD analysis project Ga0206102, IMG submission 148645) | Enriched microbial communities from leaf-cutter ant dump, University of Wisconsin, Madison, United States - 1B1A | ecosystem: Environmental > Terrestrial > Nest > Insects nest > Nest dump... | reverse complement strand
ACGGTATCCAACTATTTCGAAAGCACAGGGAGATATCTCGTTGAAACAGTGGAGTTTACGGATGGCACCACGTGGGACTCATCATTTATCAAGAATGCGTTGCGAACCGTTATAGGCAGCGAACTGAACGACACGTTGACGGGTTACGAGGAGAACGAAACCTTGCGAGGCCTGGGTGGAGATGACACGTTGACGGGCAATGCGGGGGATGATCGATTGGAAGGTGGCACCGGCAACGATAAGTTGAATGGCAATACCGGCAATGACGTATTAGATGGCGGAGCCGGCAACGATACATTAAATGGCAACGAAGGCAACGACGTGTTGGACGGCGGAGCCGGTAACGACATCTTGTACGGTGGAGAAAGTAATGACCCTTTTTACGGACGAGCGAATGGCAGCGATACGTATGTATTTGGACGCGGCTACGATCAGGATACGATTGTGGATTATGATCCGACAACTGGCAATACAGATGTTATCAAGTTCAATGCCGATGTGTTGTCCAGCGACGTACAGTTGAAGCGAACTGCAAGCAATCTGGAATTGCTTATCAACGGAACGAGCGATAAGTTGACGGTCTCCAACTATTTCGAAAGCACAGGGAAGTATCTCGTAGAGAATGTACAGTTTGCAGATGGAACCACATGGGATGTTAGCGCAATAAAAACAGCAGTCCGCACGATTACAGGCAGTGAAGCTAACGATGCGTTGGCTGGTTACGAAGACAACGACACCCTGCGAGGCATGGGTGGAGATGACACATTAACAGGCAATGCGGGGGATGATCAACTGGAGGGTGGTATCGGCAACGATACGTTGAGTGGCAATGCTGGCAATGATGTATTGGATGGCGGAGCCGGTAATGATACGTTGTATGGCGGTCTAGGAAATGATCAGTATATATTTGGACAAGGATATGGTCAAGATCTAATTATTGATAGCGATGCTTCAAACAATACGGACACCATACAAATTAATGCCAATCCCTTAGATCTGATCTTCGGTTTTAGCGGCAATGATTTGGTAATGTCAATAGCGGGTACGACCGATAAACTTACAATTAAGGATTGGAAGTTAGGGGGGACTAATCAAACAGAACGGTTCCAAACTTCATCTGGAAGCAGTTTAATAAATACTCAAGTTGGACAATTGATTCAAAGTATAGCTTCGTATTCGGCTGATTCTGGTATGGGTTGGAGTGAAGCGATTCAACAAAGATCGGACGATATTAAACAAATTCTAGCTCAGTACTGGTCCAATAATGGTCAATGATAACCGTATAGCTTGAAGATACGCTTAAGCAGCAGCAATCGGCTATTTCCAGCCAAAGCTGCTGCTTTTTCACCTGCGCCTACCGCGTTTCCCGTTATGCCGAAAAACTTACATTGACCGCTGAAACAACTGTGTGATTTAATAAAAGTGTATACGTAGGTTCATCGTAAGTTTACATAATGTTCAGGAATGCGTTGAAGGGCCGCCTGTATATGGGCACTTGGGGGGCCTGGAGCAAGTAGTGCAACCGACCTTTTTTGTTATGGAAAAAAGGTTTTTTTTGTTTGCATCGCAAATGGGGGTGTAGAGTCGATGGCTCCTCGTAAAAGAATCGGCGACTTGCTGGTAGAGTCGGGGCTCATTTCGGAAGAGCAGCTGCAAAACGCGCTGAGGGAGCAAAAAGAGCTGAAAATGCGGCTCGGCGACGTGCTGATCACGCGCAACTATATTACGGAGCAGCAGCTTATCGAGGTGCTTGAGTTTCAGCTTGGCATTCCGCACATTCAGCTGTTCCGCCAGAAAATCGATCAGAAAATCATTAACATCATCCCGCAGCGGCTGGCCGAGCAGCATCAGGTGCTGCCGATCCGCACCGAGGGCAACAAGCTGGTGCTGGCCATGGCCGACCCGCTCGATTATTTCGCCATCGACGAGCTGCGCATGACGACCGGCTTCCGCATCGAGCCGACGATTGCTTCCAAGGACGAGCTGCAGCGCGCGATCAAGCGCTACTACGGCTTGCAGGAATCGGTCGATCAGATCATGCAAAATCTGAACACGCGCGAGGCGGAGGAAGTAAAGCCGCAAGCGGAGGAAGACGATTCGCCCGTCGTCAAGACGGTCAACCAGATTATTATTCAGGCGATTCAAATCGGCGCCAGCGACATTCATATTGATCCGCAAGAGGACAGCTTGCGCATCCGGTACAGGGTGGACGGCGTGATGCGGACAGAGCGCTCGCTGCCGCCGCACATGCAAAGCGTTATTATTGCGCGGATCAAAATTATGGCGAACATGAACGTCGCCGAGCGTCGGCTGCCGCAGGACGGCCGGGTGGAGATGGACGTGGAGTTCCGCAAGGTTGACGTGCGGATATCGACGCTGCCGACGATTCACGGCGAAAAGGTCGTAATGCGGATTCTGGACCTGGGCAGCTCGCTAACCGAAATCGAAAAGCTTGGCTTGTCCGAACATAACCTGATGTTGTTTCAAAAAGGGATTAACGGCGCGCACGGCGTAGTGTTGATTACGGGGCCGACAGGAAGCGGCAAAACGACGACGTTGTATTCGGCGTTGTCGCGCCTGAACAACGACGAGGTCAACATCATTACCGTCGAAGACCCGGTGGAATACCAGTTGCAGGGCATCAATCAGGTGCAGGTGAATCCCGTGACCGGCTTGACGTTCGCCAAGGGGCTGCGCGCCATGCTGCGGCAAGACCCGAACATCGTCATGGTCGGTGAGATTCGCGACGTGGAAACGGCGGAAATCGCCGTGCGGGCAGCGATGACCGGACACTTGGTGCTGAGCACCCTGCATACGAACAGCGCCGTCAACTCGATTACCCGTCTGATCGACATGGGCGTGGAGCCGTTCCTCGTTTCCTCGTCTGTCAATTGCATCGTCGCGCAGCGGCTCGTCCGGCGGATTTGTCCGGGGTGCGCCACGACCTATACGCCAACTGCCGAAGAGAAGGAACTGCTGCACGAACACGGCTATGAAGCCGTGGAAACGCTGCGGCGCGGCCGGGGCTGCGGAGAATGCGGGCGCAGCGGCTACAAGGGCCGCTTGGCGATTCACGAGGTGCTGATGATTGACGACACGCTGCGCTCGATGATTTTGCAAAAACGTTCAGACAGCGATTACCGCAATTATGCGATCAGCCGCGGGCTTGTGCCGCTGGTCAAGGACGGCTTGAGCAAGGTTGTCGCCGGCCATACGACGATGGCGGAAATTTTCCGCGTGACCGGCAAAGACGTGTAAGCGTTCTTATGCAGCGGCAGTTGCGGACAGCAGGTACTTTTTCCCATTATGGAGTGGGGAGATTGACCCTGGATAAATAGTTCAAAATAACTATGTTTTTATACCTTTTTGTTATTTTTTGCGATATAATGGTCACAAGCGATCCATCAACTGGGCAGGAGGGACGATAACCCGTGTCGATCATCGACCTGATGAAGCTGGCGCAAGAGCGCAAAGCTTCCGATATTCATATTACCGTCAACTCGCCGGTGATGTTTCGGATTCACGGCGATCTGAAGCCGGTGAACGACCGGCCGCTTACGCCGCTGGAGACGCTGGACATGGCCAAAGAGCTGATGACGAGCGAGCAATACGAGCTGTTTTTGGAAAAAGGCGACATGGACTTGTCTTACGGCATTCCCGACGTCTCCCGCTACCGGGTGAACGCTTACAAGCAAAAAGGCAACGTCAGCCTGACGATCCGGCTCATTCCAAGCAAAATTCCGGCGATGGAAGCGCTCGGTCTGCCGCCGATCGCCGAAGAATTCGCCAAAAAACCGCAAGGCCTGCTGCTGGTCACGGGACCGACGGGCAGCGGCAAATCGACGACGCTGGCGGCGATTCTCGATTACATCAACCGGACGCGAAGCGATCACATCATTACGCTGGAGGACCCGATCGAATTTGTGCATCCGCACAAATCGTGCATTGTCAATCAGCGTGAGATCGGCGTGGACACTGAATCGTTTTCGTCCGGCTTGCGCGCGGCGCTGCGTCAGGACCCCGACGTCATTCTCGTCGGCGAAATGCGCGATCTGGAGACGATCAGCATCGCGATTACGGCGGCGGAAACCGGACATCTCGTGTTTGGCACGCTGCATACGGCCGATGCGCCGCAGACGATCGACCGGATTATCGACGTTTTCCCATCGGAGGCGCAGCAGCAGGTGCGTGTCCAGCTCGCTGCGGTGCTGCTTGGCGTGATGGCGCAGCGGCTTTTGCCGACGACCGATGGCAGCGGCCGCGCGGCCGCGATCGAGGTGCTGGTCAATACGCCGGCTGTCTCCAACCTGATTCGTTCGGAGAAGGTGCATCAGATCCGTTCGGTCATGCAGACGGGCAAAGCGCAGGGGATGCAAACGTTGGAAATGGCGTTGCGCGAGCTTTTGCAACAGCGGCGCATTTCCGTGGAGTCGGCGAAAGAAGCGCTGTTCGGCTTCGCGGAGCTGCAGTAGGCAGCGGTCGGCGATTCTGGCAGGCGGAGCCGGTCAGACGAGCTTTTCATGCGGCATGGAGGTGAGCGCAGGTGCCGAAGTTCAAATATCAGGCAGTTGACGACTATGGCAATTACTCCCAGGGAACGCTTGATGCGCCAACTTTTCAATCGGCTACCGATGAGCTGAAAGCGAAGGGGCTGTGGATTCTTCACCTGCTCGACTTAAGCCAGAGCATTTTGCACCGCGACCTGAGTTTTGGCGGTCCGAGGGTGAAGCATGAGCATTTTACCGTGTTTTGTCGGCAACTGGCCACGCTGTACAAGGCGGGGATCAACATGGTCGAGGCCGTGCGCGTGCTTGGGGAGCAGACCGAAGGCAAAGAGTTCAAAAAGGTGCTGCTTGGCGTAGCCGAGGAAATGCAGCGCGGCACGCAGTTTTCGATGGCGGCGGCCAACTACCCAAGCGTTTTCTCCGGCATTTTCATCAACATGATCCGCGCCGGCGAAGCAAGCGGCAACCTCGACGAAATGCTGGCGCGTCTGGCCGTCTTTTACGAGAAAGAATATTACACGAAGCAAAAGGTCAAATCGGCGATGGTGTACCCCGCCATCATGGGCGTCGTCACCGTGATTGTCGTGATTATTTTGATGACGTTCGTCGTGCCGAAGCTTGTCGGCAATTTCGCCACGATGGGGCTGGAGCTGCCGCTGCCGACGCGCATCGTCATCGCGATCAGCGACTGGATGAAGCAATTCTGGTATCTTGTGATCGTTGGCTTGTTTATCCCGCCGATTACGCTGGCGATCGTCAAAAAATCGCCCAAAGGCGTGTATTATCTTGATCTGGTCAAGCTCAAAGTGCCGGTGTTTGGCAAGTTGTGGCACAAACAGTCGCTATCGCGTTTCAGCCGCACGTTCTGCTCGTTGTTTGCCGCCGCCATTCCGATGCTGCAGATGATGACGATCGTGTCCAATGTTGTCGGCAATGAGGTGCTGGCCCGCCTGATCCGCGAATCGCGCGAGGGACTGCGCAGCGGCAGCTCGATCGCCGAGCCGTTCCGCAACTCGTGGCTGTTTCCGCCGATGGTGGTGCAGATGCTGACGGTAGGCGAACGAACCGGGGCGCTTGATACGATGTTGGAAAAAGTTGCGGATTTCTACGAAGCCGACGTCGACGCCATGGCCGACCGGCTGAAAGCGTTGTTAGAGCCGATTATGATTCTCGTGCTGGCTGTAATTGTCGGTACGATTGTGCTCGCCGTTATGTTGCCATCGTTTAAGCTCATGGAAAATCTTCATTAATTCCAGTGGATTTAACGCAGTTAAATCATATATTTTACTCACATTTGAGAGGGGACATGATCCATGCAATCCATTATGAAAACACGTTTCAGACTGAAGAAAAACCAAAAGGGTATGACGCTGATCGAGCTTTTGGCCGTTGTCGTTATTCTCGGCATTTTGGCCGCTGTCGCCGGTGTGGCGGTAACGCGGGGGTTTAACAGTTCGCGGATCAATACAGACAATACTTCCGTTCAGGTTATTCAGGATGCGTTAGCGCGGTATTTGATGGACACAGGCGTAACAACGCGGATAGCTAACGATGCCAACACATCGACTGCAGCTTTGAACTCGTTGCATACCGAAGGATATCTGGCTAACGTTCCGACTGTTCAGCAAGTGGGTGACGGCAGATTTTTTATTATCGCTTATGACGATGACACTAATACGTATACAGTAACTATCTCGGCTGCTACACCATAATAGCATTCTGAAATTCCAGCAGTAAGAAAGGTAACTCCTCGCGAGTTACCTTTCTTACTCATGCATAAGGAGCCTGCTATGTCATCCGTTATTGAAGTGTACGATCAGTTATTTCAGGCTTATCCAAGTCTGCTTGCTGCTGTGCTATTTATTCTAGGTTTGTTGCTCGGCAGCTTTCTCAACGTCGTAGCGCTTCGCGTTCCGCAAGGGCAGTCGGTTGTCCGCCCGCCTTCGCATTGCCCCAGTTGCAAGCATCGGCTCCATGGGCTTGATCTGATTCCGGTCGTCAGCTATTTGTGGCTTCGCGGCCGTTGCCGGTATTGCCATGCGCCGTTCTCCGCGCGTTACGCCGTCTATGAGCTGATCACAGCGCTCGCATTTGGCTTGTGCGGCTATCGGTTTGGCATACAGTCCGAACTGCTTGTAGCGCTATTGCTGGTTTCCGTTCTTGTCGTCATCATTCAAACCGATCTCGATAGCATGATCATTCCCGACCGGGTTGTGTTTTTCGGCATCGGAGTCGCGATCATAATGAGGTTGTTCATTCACCCGCTGCCTTGGTGGAATTACGGCGCTGCCTTTTTCCTGGGAGGAGGCATTCTCTTTGCCATTGGTTGGCTCAGCCTGATCTTGCTGCGAAAAGAAGGAATGGGCGGGGGCGATGTCAAATTATTTGCTTTTATAGGGCTTATTGTGGGTATCAAATTGATTGTGCTCAGTTTATTTGTAGCTAGTTTGCTGGGCACGCTTTATGGACTTTGGACTCGCAGACGATCCCGATCAGGGGATGAGGAGACCGGGCGCGAGACGTATATTCCGTTTGGGCCGTTTCTCGCCGCAGGTTCGCTGCTGGCTTATGGGTTCGGCGATTCGCTGATCCGTTGGTACATTTCCTTGTTGTAACCACCTTCATCTCGATGCAAATTCATCCATTCCACGAAAGGAGCGCTTCTGGCATGCCCAATCCGCTCGCTTCTCTGCTGCAGGCACTGAAACCGGACCGTTCCTCCTTGGGAATTGAGATTACCGATGCCAAAATCAAGATGACGCACGTTCGCCTATACCGCGGGAAAGCCCCGCTTATTCATAATTATTTGTCCGAACCGCTGCCGGCCGGCACTGTTGAAGAAGGGCGGATCAAGGAGCCGCTTAAGGTGATTCAGGCGCTGCAAACGATGATGGCCCGTCTTGACAGCGTTCCCAAGCATATCCACACGGTGTTGCCAAGCCAGTTGGTTATGGTCAGGTTCCTGAAACTGCCGGATATTAACGAGCGCGATCTCGGCAAGCTGGTCGATTTTGAGGTCAAGCATCAAATTCATTTGCCTTTTGAGCAGCCGTATTACGATTTCGTGAAATTAAACGGGCAAAACCACACGGCCAAGCCCAAGCGATCTGCTGCAAACAAGGCAAGCAAAAAAAACAGCGCTCAGGAGCTCGAGGTCGCGATGAAGCAGGCGGCAAGCGCGAAAGAAGACAGCTTTGGCCTTGGCGGCGGCAAAAGTTTGTTCGACGAGCAGGAAGTGGAAGACCCGCCGCAACAACAGCTGCAGCAATGCGATGTGATGCTGGTAGCCGCTCCGCAGGAGCTGATTCATGAATATTCGGAAGTGATGCAATCGGCGAATATTAAGCTATCCAGCATGGAAATCAAGGCGTTTTCGCTGTTGCGGCTGTTCCGCTCGGGCCTGCCGCTGCCGGAAATGAAAGGCGCGTTTTTGCTTGTAGATGTCAATGAAACCGCCTGTGATTTGAGTATTTTCCAAAGCGATCAATTAAAAATTACCCGCAGCGTGCCGCTCAATTTCGCAGTTAAAGCTGCTACGGCTCCGGCCATCGACACCTCGATGCTGAGCAATTTGGATACGCTGTTCGCCGAGTTTGCCGATCCCGACATCGATTTCCGCAACAACTGCAGCGAGCTGGCCCATGAACTGGAGCGGCTAATGAACTTTTACCGGTATACCCTGAACAACCGCAATCAGGAATTTGACGGCTTGCTGCTGTCCGGGGACGTGGACCGGCTTGCCGATATTCGCGATTCGCTGGCCGAAAGGCTGACTGTGGACGTGCGTTTGTTCCGCTCCGATGAGCAACTGTACGGGCTGCATGGCGGGATTCGCGAGCTGGACCCGTATTACGCCGTGCCTTTAGGACTTGCACTCAGGGGGTCCGAAATATGAAAAACATTAACCTGCTTCCCAAAATACCGCGCATCCAGCAAATTTTCTTGCCTACACTTGCCGCCACAGCCGTTTTTTTTGCGGGGACAGCAGGAACCATGCTTTACGTGCAGCTGCGCTTGACCGAGAAAGCGAATGGGGTTGAGCAAGCGTTGGCGCTGGAAACGGCCGATATGGCGCGGCTGATGAAGCAAAAGACGATTGACCCGCAGACCAAGCAATTCCAGGAGCTGAACAAACAGGTTAGCGATTTAAAAAAACAAAGTTGGGATTGGATTCCGTTTTTTGACATCCTGACGACCAATTTGCCGGAAGCAGCCAGAATCGTAACGGCCAAGATGGAAGCATCGTCTTCGACGCAGCAGACGGGGGCAGGCGCGCAAGCCGTGTCGACCGGTCAATCCGCGGCTGGAGCAGCGCCGGCAAGCAACCAGACCCAAGACGCCGGCAAGGTCAACTTGTCGATGGAGTTCGGCAAGATGGAAGATGCCGCGTATTACGTAATTCGTTTGCAGCAAGCGGGAATTGCCAGCAAAGTGAACGTGAAAAGCATATCCCGCGTCGAAAAAGTGACGAACTTGACGCAGTCCAATGCTTCGAGCTCCTCTGGCGCTTCGGCAGGCAGCAGTTCTTCTGGCGCAGCAGCTCCCACGCTGGATGTTGCCAACAGCGGCAAAGATATATTCTCCAAAGCATTGGAAAATCAGCTCCCGCAGGCCGAGGACGAATCTCAGGCGCTGCTGAACCAGTTTATCTACACCCTTCAGCAAAAATATGCGAAGGAAAAGTTAAATCTGAATTTACCTGACCGAACCTATCAAGCGCCTGCAAGCTCGGATATCGACCCGAAAATTGCCGAGGAATACGCCAAAATAAAAGCTGATTTCGATGATGTGAACCAACAGTTAAATACGTCGAATGTGCTTTATTACAAAGTTGAGCTGGAATTAAGCTTGGCGAATTCAAACCAGAATCCAAACCAGGAGAAGTAGGAGCGTATGAATAAAGAGAGCTGGAAAGGGTTTGTCGACCGGCTGAAAAGCCGATACGCGATGCTGATCGCAGCAATGGCCGTCGGCCTGCTGGTGAATACGCTCGTGCTCGTATGGCTGGTGGCGCCAGCCTGGACGAAGGAGCGTTCCTTAAATAACGATTTAGCCCGTCTGCAGCAGCAGAAGCAAAGTATTCAAAGCAAACCGAATCCGGTTAAGGTGACGGACGAGCAAATTCTCAATCTGGTCAAGCAAGTGCCGACGAAGCCGGAGGTGGCCCGCTTGCTGCTCAGTCTCAAATCGATGGAAAAGGACGCCAAAGTAACGCTGAATGCTGTCAAATTCGGCGATAACAAAACGTCAAACGATTCGCTGTCCGGGCTGCTTTCCGGCGGAGCGCTCCCGTCCGATTCCTCTAGTGCCGACGCGCCGGCAGCTTCGGCAGCGCCGAATCCATCCGGTCAGGCTAATCCGATTGTGGAAGACAAGCTGACTGTTGTATTTACAGGGGAGTATCACGGAATGATTCACTTTCTTGAGAAATTGAACCAAAGCGAACGCTATATTCAGGTAAAGAACTGGCAGCTTGAAACGAATGTGAAACGTGCTGCGGATAGCAACAACAACAACAGCGCCAATTTGGCTGAAAAGCTGAACAACGCGTTTAACGACATCTCGTATATTCAAATGACTTTAAATTTGAGCGTATATTCCGTTCCGTCCTATGACGGCAAGCTGCAGGAGCTGCCCCCGGTGGAGCTGGGACCAACCGGAAAACACACCGATCCAACCTCGGTGGAAAATACGTTTAACAAATTATTGAAAGAAATGAGCAAGGCGGAACAGGGGGAAAAACCATGAACAAACAAGCAAAGTTTGCCGCCGCGCTGGCACTCATGAGCTTTTTGGCGTTCGGCGGCTCGGCGTGGGCGCAGGGACAGTTCCGCACGATTGAGGTGTATATGGAACGCGTCAACATTGCCGTCAATGGCCAAATGTCGTATTTAAGCCAGGATTCGATCATTTACGACGGATCGGTTTACGTACCGCTGCGCAATCTGTCGGAAATGCTCGGCGCAAAAGTGGAATGGGACGACCAGAATCGCGCGGTCGATCTCAACTTCCTGGACGATACGACGAACGCCTTCGGCATGGCGGCCACGAAAGGATTGTATCAATACATTGCGCTGGAAAACAACAAACTGATCAAAGATATGACGACCAGCATTAAAAATGACGATACCAACGCCCTGCGAGGCTACGTTGATCGCTATCAGGCGTTGTACCAACTGGCGACCAATATGCAGGACTACGATATGGCGGAAACGATCGATAAAATCAAATCGGCGCTCGTCTTGATCCAAAGCGGCTGGAAAAACAAAAAAATGGACGACTACTATATCGCAGTCTCCATTTACGCAGATAACGTGGCCGTGCTGAACGCCATGCTGAAAGCGAAGCTGTCCGACTCGCCAGCGGCTATTGGTTCCAAGTAGGCACGTAAATCACCGTGCTGTAGGTCGAGGTTTGATTGCGGGGCAGTGTAAACACGAGATTGAGCGTAATTTTGCTGTAGGTGGTAAAAGGTACGCTGTTCACAGTAACGGAATACGGATTATCCAGAGTGACCGTAACGCTGCTGACATTGGTTGCAATCGGGGTGACAACGGCAGCCGTCGAACCGCGGCGGATTTCCTTGTTCAAGGTATGGTTCGCGGCATCGAAATTCAATCGCATATAATCACCGCTGGATTCGGCCAAATTCAGCACGATGCCATTGTTCACGGTTTGGCTGACGATATGCGGGGCCCGGCGCACTTCATTCGTAATTTGCTCGGCGATCTGCCGCGCCCGCTCTTGCGAGCTCTCCCGCGTGCTGATCGTACTGAAACTGCGCTGTGTCGACTGGAGAATCGTAAAAATCAGGCCCATTACGATCGCCATCAGTGAAATGGCGGCCAGCAGCTCGATTAAGGTGAAGCCTTTTTGATTGGACATCCGCATGGTCGCACGCCTCACTTTTTCTCAATATAGCTTTGCAGGACGTAATTCACATTCAGCTGGGGCTGCGTTACCTGAACCTGGACGATGGAGAAATATTGCGTAATATCGAAATTAAGCGTTTTCTCGGAATCCGTAGGGTCGGTAATGGTCAGCATATTGTCCGTGTTGGCGTAAGGCATGTTGCTGACGACAATTTGATAGATATGATTGCCGCTATCGGTAAATGGAAAAGTAGCGACATCGGTTTTCTCCGCAACGGGTTGACGCAGATTTGCCAGATTGATCACTATGTTAACCGGCTTGGCATTTAATGTTGTAAGCGTTGTCGACGCCAGCGACGTATTTTTCAGATTGTGTTTGATCTCCTCCAACACCGTTTTGGCCAAATCGACGGAAATGTCCTTGCGCTGCTCCCGCGTAGCGCTGGTCACGCTGCTGTTGATCAAGGCGGCGACGGTAATGACCACACCGGACAAAATGGCGATCGCCGCCAATACTTCAAGCAGGGTAAGGCCTTTTTGATTTCGCAAATTGCTCACGCCCTGTCGTAATTTTCGTGAATTCGTTATAAAATTAATATAGCCCAAAACATCACAGGAGGGAAGGGTAAACGATGGAATCCATAAAAAACGAACGAGGCTCTGCACTGGTCAGTGTCACCTATCTGGTGCTGCTGCTGTCCATGATTACTGTCCCGCTGTTGATGTTTGTTAATCAAGGGGCGACGAATGCGACGCGCAACGCTGAAAGCGAAAAAGCGTATTATGCGGCGGAGTCGGGGTCGACCATTTTGCAACGGGCGCTCACCGAAGCGATCAATACATCGCAAATTCATATGGACGCAACGACGATCAATACGGTGGTAGCGGCAATTAACAGCAAGCAACTGCAGGTCAACAGTTTGCCGTTAACGCTTGGCAATTTACAGAATACGCGAACCATCGCGGACGGCCAGCCGCTGTTCGCTACGGAGCAGACGACAACGGTTGCTTATACGTTTAACACCAGAGCCCGCACGCAAAGCTCGACGCTACGTTTTAAGGTGGACCCGGGCAGCGCCAGCACAAATGCCTATGCTTACAACACAAACTCGATTTTTGGGATTAATGCCGTTGTGCCCAACCAGTCGATGGTCACGAACAAGCTGCAGGACGGCAGCACTCCGGCTACCCCGAACGATGCGCCACAGCAGGCGATTACGGGGGCTGAATACAACAATCAATTTAACACGTATTTCGACGCTCAAGTCGCGGCCCGGCCGCAGCCGCTGACGCCAGAGGCGCTGACGCCGGTGCCTTCTCCTAACCCGCCGCTGTCAAATTACACCCTGACACCAGGCGCGCTGACCATTGACGCCAATCGCAGCGGCGCAGCCGTATCCGGCAACATTCTGGTAAAATGCTGTCAAAGCGGCTACACGTCGACCCTCGTGATTAATGGCGATGTGGTTAGTGCGGGAGACATTAACGTTCAGGACTTTCAAGAAATCACGATTAACGGCAATTTGATCGCCGGTGGGAATATCAAATTTAACAGTTATATCAATAACTTAACGATTAACGGCGACATGATTGCTGGGGGCGACGTCAATGTCGTCGGTTATGTCAATAATTTTAAAGTAACGGGCAGTGTGATGACCGGCGGGAGCAACGGATTCAGTATGCCGGGGGGGGCCAGAATAATCGACATTGGTGGCAGCTTAACTAGTACCTCAAATATTACAATTTCTAGCTTCGATGGCGGAATGACGGTTGGCGGTTCAATATTGGCTACGAAAACATATACGGTTGGTAAGGGAGAAGTGTTTAATGTAACGAATGGCGAGATTAGTGCTCAAACGCTTATTGTCAATGGTAACGTCAACCATCTTTCCGTTGCCAAGAGTATAAAAGCAAAGGACCCGATTTCTTTTAACTCCCCATTTCAAACATTCGTGGTCGGCGGCAACGTCAGTTCGCAGGGCGATATCAGCTTCAATCAAAATGTTAACACGCTGAAGATGTCTGGGGGGTCGATCATAAGCGGCGGCAATCTCTTGATGCAATCGGTGAATACGATGATGATGAGCGGCAGCTTAAGCGCAGCCAATAGCGTCAATGTGAGAGATACTATTGGGTATGGAAATATAGACAATATTGTTGCCAGCAACGATATCACGGTCAAGGCCTTGAACGATATGAACATGAGCGGCAGCTTGAGCGCCGGGCATAATATTACTTTTGCCGATGGAAGCACTGGCAGTCTCAAGATGGGCGGCTCAATTTATGCGCCCAATCAGCTTAAATTGACTTATGTGGCCGATTTGTCGGTCGGGGGCTCGGTATATGCCGGCAACACTGCAATGAGCGATACGATTGGTTCACTTGCGATTGAAGGAACGTTTCTATCCAAAGGGGCACTAGCCTTCAAGTACATTAGGGAACTTACCATTGGCGGTTTCCTTGGCTCAGAGGGTCAAATCAGTTTCGTAGAGACGGGTAGCAGTCCAAAACCCACTTTCGGAGGAATCACGACGCCTGTGGGGGTTACCATACAAAGCAGTAGTACCTATCCAATCGTCCTCAACTACAATCCGCCGGGTGGCACGGACAGCAGTGCGGGGTCCAATCCGATCATCACATTCGATAACTGGGGTTCGTAGACGGGCAAGCGTTATTCCAATATAGGCAGTATTTCGGGGTGGTAGTGGTGGAACACATAAGCGGCAATGGCATAGAGCGACAAGCCGATCAAAGCGCCAATCACCACATAAATGTAGAGACTGGAAAGCCAAGGGGCATTCTCTTGGGCCCATTTCGTAAAAGAAAGCAGTATTAGCGTCATGGCGGCTAAAAAACCGACAATTGCCAGCAGCATAAAAATCGCCATCTGATCATCCTCCTGCTAGCATTATAGCGCAAAAGCAAGAACCCCGATAGTGTGCTGGATCAACGAGCACTATCGGGGTTTTGTTTGCAAACTGTCGCCGTTCTTATTCCGAGCCGGCTTGGTAGGGCTGGCCGAAGCGACCGGTGAACAGCGATTCCTGGACCGCTCTGCGACCGGACGGCAGCTCGCGAGCCTGAAACTTCTCAGCCAGATCTTCCTTCGGGCCGCGATAGCCGATGGCGATGACGGCATGCAGCTCGTAATCGTCGGGCACCTGCAGCGCCGCGCGCGCTTGCTGGCGTTCGAAGCCGCCCATAGCGTGTGTGATCAGGCCCTGATTGGCCGCTTCCAGCGCCAGATAACCCCAGGCTGCGCCGGCATCGAAAGCGTGCGCCCGGTTCGGCGTGTCGTTGTGGCCGAGCTTGTGGGAGATCAGTAGCGCGAGCACTGGCGCTTTTTCGCACCATTCGCGGTTGCCGGGCATGATGAACGTATGAAAGTGCGCGCGCTCCTCGGCTGTGCGGGCGACGATAAAACGCCAGGGCTGCAAGTTGCTGCCCGAGGGCGCCCAACGGGCCGCTTCGAACAAGCTGAGCAGGGTGGCCTCCGGCACCGCTTGCTCCGCAAAGGAGCGCGGCGACCAGCGGCTTAGAAACTGCGGATGAATTTCGTGATCGGGTTCTCGGGTTGCTTCGACTTCCGGGGAAATGCCAGGGTTGATGCTCATGGGAAACGCCTCCTCAAAGAACTTCATAACAATATAGAAGTTTTTCTTACATTGTACCCGAAATATCGCGGGAATACGATTGCTGACGCACTGCATGAATCTTCAGGCTTGAGGGCAAGCTACATCTTGGTAAATCTGGATGAAGGGGTGCTTGGGCGATGAATTTTACCAGTCAGGACATCAGTATTATAGAAAGAGCCTTGCAAGCGGCCATCAGCAGCGAGAAGGAATCAAGCCGCAGCCGCGACTACCGCGAGGTGTTGGGCAAGCTGAAAGAAAACGCCGATCTTGCGCTGGATGCGCCGGCTCCGGTCGTCAGCGGCGAGCTTGACGGTATTCGTTACGATTACGACGACTCTTCCGATTTGCTGTAACTACAAATAAGGGGCATCCGGCCGGAGCCTCGCAGCCGACGTGCGCGCACAGTTTGCGCATGACGGGAAAACATCGGCGGCGCAGTCAGCGAACTGCGTCTTTTTTTCGTTGCTGGGCGAACGTATATTCTGTACAATAAAAGAAAGTACGCATGAAGGAGCGTCGTCCGATGAACCCGTTAACCGGCAAATTGTCTTCCATGTCCGAAATGATCGAATGGATTCGCCACACCCCGGAAATCATGTCTCAGGTGACATACTGGCATACGATCCCGCCCCGCGACGCGAAGCTGGCGGCGTTCCCCGCCGGTTTGCATGAGGGCATCCGTACCACACTTGCGAGCAAAGGGATTTCCCGCTTATATACGCATCAGGCCCAATCGCTGGAGGAGGCGCAGCGCGGACGCCATGTCGTGACGGTGACGCCGACGGCGTCCGGCAAAACGCTTTGCTACAACCTGCCCGTGCTGCAAAAAATTTTAGAGCGGGACAACGCCCGCGCGCTGTATTTGTTTCCGACCAAAGCACTGGCGCAAGACCAGGTTGCCGAGCTGCAGGAAATGGTCGAGGCGATGGGCGCCGACATCAAGACGCATACGTACGACGGCGATACGCCGCCTACGGTTCGGCAAGCGATCAGAAACGCCGGCCATATCGTTGTCACCAATCCCGATATGCTGCATGCGGCGATTTTGCCGCATCATACGAAATGGGTCAAGCTGTTTGAAAATCTGGCCTATATCGTCATCGACGAGGTTCATTCGTACCGCGGGGTGTTCGGCAGCCATGTCGCCAACGTCATCCGGCGATTGAAGCGGATTTGCCGGTTCTACGGCGCGAATCCGCAGTTTATTTGCGCGTCGGCGACAATCGATAACCCCAAGGAGCATGCGGAACGGCTGATCGGCGAGCAGGTGTCGCTGGTCGACGATAACGGCGCTCCGGCCGGCGAAAAGCATTTTGTGTTTTATAACCCGCCGGTCGTCAACCGCCAGCTTGGCATTCGCCGCAGTTCGGTGCTGGAAACGCGCAAGCTGGCGGCGGCGCTGCTCAAAAACGGGATTCAAACGATCGTGTTCGCGCGAAGCCGGGTGCGGGTGGAAATTTTGCTGACCTATTTGCAGGAGCTGGTGAAAAATGAACTGGGCAGCAAGTCGATTCGCGGCTATCGCGGCGGCTATCTGCCCAAGCTGCGCCGGGAGATTGAACGCGGCTTGCGCAGCGGCGAAATTCGCGGCGTCGTCAGCACGAACGCGCTGGAGCTGGGCATCGATATCGGCCAATTGCAGGCTTGCGTGCTCAACGGTTATCCCGGCACGATCGCCAGCACATGGCAGCAGTCGGGGCGGGCCGGACGCCGGCAGGAAAGCTCGCTGACGATTCTCGTCGCCAGCAGCAATCCGCTGGATCAATATTTGATCCAGAATCCGCATTATTTTTTCGAGCGTCCGCCCGAGCAAGCGCTGATTCATCCCGACAATCTGATCATCCTGGTCGATCATGTGAAATGCGCCGCTTACGAGCTGCCGTTTGAGCGGGATGAGAAGTTTGGCGATGAGCCGCTGTGCGACATTTTGGAGTTTTTGAGCGAGGAGCGGGTGTTGCACCAGGTCCAGGACCGCTGGTATTGGATGGAGCAGTCGTTCCCGGCGCATAACATCTCCTTGCGTTCGGCGGCGCAGGAAAATTTCGTCATTATCGACATGACTAGCAGCAGCCGGGTGATTGGCGAATGCGACCGGTTCAGCGCGCCGACGCTGATTCACGAAGAAGCGATTTATATTCACGAAGGTGTGCAATTTCAGGTTGAAAAGCTGGATTACGAGGAAAAAAAAGCTTACGTCCGCCAGGTCGACGTCGATTATTTCACCGACGCGAGCATGGCCGTGCAGCTCAAGGTGCTGCATGTGCACCGCGAGGAGACGCTGGGTGGCTTGCAGCGCCAGCTTGGCGAGGTGACGGTGAACGCCCAACCGACAATTTTCAAAAAAATTCGCTTGCGCACGCACGAAAATATCGGCTCCGGCCCGATCCATCTGCCGGAAGAGGAGCTGCACACAAGCTCGTATTGGTTTACGCTCGATGAAGCGCTGACCGCCGGCCGGACGGCAAACGACTTGCAGTTTGCGTTGCTGGGGCTCGCCAACGTGCTTGTGCGCATCGCGCCTTTGCATTTGATGTGCGACCCGTTTGATATCCGGGTCGTGCCGCAGGTGCGGGCGGTGCATAACAAGCTGCCGACGATCTTTTTCTACGACCGCTACCCGGGCGGCGTGGGCTTAAGCGAGCGGCTGTACGACGTGCACGGAGCGTTGCTCCGCGAGTCGCGCGAGCTGATTGCGGGCTGCGGCTGCTTAAGCGGCTGCCCGGCGTGCGTAGGGCCGATCGAAGAAGTCGGCCTGCTCGGCAAGCAGCTGGCGCTGGAGCTGCTTGGCCAACTCGAAGGCGGCGCGCGATGAGCCGCCTTCGGGAACGGCTGGTCCGCTTCCACAAACCGCAGGAAGCGGACCAGCCCGCGCTCTCGCCGCCGCCGGAGGGCGGCGAGTGGGCGCGCATCGGCGCCGAGCTGCATACGAGCCCGTGGGGCTCGTTCGTGCGGCGGCGCCGTGCGTATGGGCCGGACAGCCGTCACGGCCGGCATCGGCTGCGCGAGCTGGCCGATGTGGCGGCGGAGCTGTCCGCGTTTGGCAGCGATGGCGCGGCGGTGCGCGCGGAATCGCTGTTGTTTTTCGACACCGAGACGACGGGGCTTGGTGTCGGGGCCGGCAACGTCCCCTTTATGCTCGGGGTCGGCTATGTGCTGCGCGAGACGTTTGTCGTCGAGCAGCTTTTGATGCGCAATCCGGCCGAGGAAGTCGCCATGCTCCGTTATTTGCAGGAGCTGCTGGGCCGGTTTACGCATGTGGTTTCCTACAACGGCCGCACGTTTGATTGGCCGATCGTGCAAAGCCGGTTTGTGCTCAACCGGCTTGAGCTGGACGACAGCGAGCTGGTGCAACTCGATTTTCTGTATCCGTCGCGCAGCTTGTGGCGGTATGTGTTGCCTTCCTGTCGGCTCAGCAGCGTGGAGGAAGAGCGGCTTGGCTTCGAGCGGCTGGATGACGTGCCGGGTTCAATGGCGCCTGCGCGTTATTTTCAATATTTAGCCGATAAGGACCCCGCCGTGCTGGAGGGCGTGTTCGTTCATAACGAGCACGATGTCGTGACGATGGCGGCGCTGGCGATTCATCTGGGCAAATGGCTGGCTGGTCATTTTACCGGCGACGGCGGGCTTGGCGGCCCCGAAGATGAGCTGGAGCGCATGGGGGTGGACGAGCTGTATCGCACAGGCGTCTGGCTGGACAAAATGCAGCGCCCCGAGCTGGCCCGGCAAGTGTTGGACCATTTGTACGGCCGCTTGTGCGGCGGCGCAGGTTCGACTCGGAGCGTGGCGGGGGTGCAAGGTGTTGGCGCGGGCGTGGGCGAGGAAATGGCAGCCCATGCCCGAACGTTGCTGCTGCTGGCCGGATTTTATAAGAAGCAAGGGCATTATGAACGAGCGGCCGTGTTATGGCTGCGGCATGTCGAACATGATGGCGGCGGATGGGGTCTGGTGTTGGAGCCGTACATCGAGCTGTCGATGCACTACGAACACCGCGAGAAAAATATTCGCGAAGCGCTCCATTACGCCGAAGCGGCGTGGCAGCGGCTCCAGCGCCGGCGCACTTTGCAGCGGGCCGAGCGGACAAAGACAGCCGAGGAGGAAGCGGCGCTCGGCAAGCGGCTGCAGCGGCTGAAAGCGAAGCTGGACAAGCTTGCCGAGCGCGGCGGCAAGCCGGTGCGGAGCGCGGCAACGTCTGGCCGGGTGCGGCAAACGGGCGGTGATGCCAAGCCTCGCAGCACTGTTGCTTTGCCGGTAGCTGCCAATCAGCCGGTGAGGAAAGCGGCACCCACAGACACAGCTTGGCAAGAGCAGGGCGCAGATGAACATTGGCTTGGCGCGGACCACGCCGCAGGGGCTGGTGAGGCGAGCGCGCAGATCAGCCCTTCGCAGCCGCAGCCAACGACAAAACGCCGGCGCAGCAAGCCGGTTTATGCAATGGATAGCTTGGTATAGCGGCTTCTTGAGTATATAAAGCGACCTGCCGCCCGAGGAGAAACAGGGAGTGTAGCCTGTCCGTCACAGCCACAGCCAACGGCAAACCGCCGGCGCAGCAAGCCGGTGTATGCGATGGACAGTCTGATATAGCAGCTTTTTGAGTCCGTGAGCCTGCAGTGAACGCAGGGGCGATCCGCCGCCGGAGGAGCAACACGGAGTGTAGCCAGATTAGAGCGCATGATCAACAAACAGGTTGCGGGTCTCCTTATGCAGCGGAAGTTGACGCGCGATTGGACGTATGGCGGCTGCATGTTTGGTGGGTTTGGCAATCGTCAGGTTGCCAAGCGGTCAGACGGCTTGGGTAACAAGGGGAGCCTGCAACCCGCAAGTTTGAACATACCTTTTCCGCATCACCTGCGCCTCCCGTCGTGCGGTGTCTGCCGCACGGCGGCTGTCAGACCCGATAGCGTACAAGCGGCTGGTGTTGGTTTACTTTATTTGGGAAGTGGACATACAAGGTAAAAAACGGCAAGGAGTGTCGTGCATGCCCGAGCTTCCCGAAATGGAAACGTACCGCCAGCTGCTTACGCCGCTGATCGTTGGCCGCACGGTGAGCGATGTATCGATTACACGGGAGAAATCGATTAACGTGCCGCCGGAGTATTTTGCCCGGATGGTTACAGGAACACGGATCGCGGCTCTGGAGCGTCGCGCCAAGCATTTGCTTTTTCATCTGGATAACGGCCAGGTGCTATTGCTGCATTTGATGCTTGGCGGCTCAATGTTTTATGGCAGCGAAGCGCAAAAGCCGCAGCGCACGACACAGGTGGTGCTGCATGTTGGCGAAACTGCCTTGTATTTTATCGGACTCAGGCTCGGTTATTTGCACCTGCACGCGGCGCAGGAAGCGGAGCGGTTGCTGGCCAAGCTTGGCCCCGAGCCGCTTGCGCCGCAGTTTACGTTCGAACGTTTTCTTGACGTGCTGGCGGGGCGCAAAGCGAATTTGAAGGCGTTGCTTGTCGACCAGTCGTTTCTTTCGGGCATCGGCAATTGTTATTCCGACGAAATTTGCTTTGCCGCCGGGTTGCTGCCGGCCCGCCGTGTGCCTACTTTGCAGCCGGACGAGCAAAGCAATCTGTATACGGCCATCGGCAGCTTGTTGCGCGAAGCGATCCGCTGCGGCGGTTATATGGACATGCCGCTGTATGTCGGCGATGCGCTGACCGGCGGTTTTGATTCGCTGTGTCGCGTCTATGATCGTGAGGGCGAGCCGTGCCCGCGCTGCGGAGCGCCCATCGTCAAGGACGAAATTTCCGCGAAAAAAAGCTTTTATTGTTCCGTTTGTCAACGATAAGGGGGCTGTCCTGATGTTTATCGGCGCCCATGTCAGCACGCGGGCCGGGTATTTGGGCGCAGCCAAATCGGCGCTGCGAGCCGGCGCCGGCGCTTTTCAATATTTTCCGATGAACCCGCGCGCCCTGCGGACGAAGACGCTTAACGAACGCGACGCCGTGGCGTGCGCTGTTTTTTGCCGCGAGCACGGGCTGTTGTCGATTGCTCATGCGCCGTATTCGCTTAATCCGGCTGCGGATGCTGGGCAGCGCGAGCTGATGCTTAGCGTGTTGCTCAGCGCGCTGACGATTGCCGAAGCGTGCGGCTCCGTCGGGCTGGTCGTGCATTTTGGCAAATATCTAGGAAAAGACCCGTTACAAGGTTATAAAAATATAATACAATTGATAAATCAGGCGCTCGGCGGCTGGCAGGGGCGTACGTTGTTGCTTTTGGAAAATCAGGCCGGCGAACGCGGCCAGCTCGGCATCGCCATGGAGGAGTTTGTCCAGGTGCGCAAGCTGTGCGACGAGCCGGAGCGGATCGGTTTTTGCTTCGATACGTGCCATGCATTCGCCAGTGGGTTGTGGAGCGGCAGTTGGGCAGAGCTGGAGGAACGCGGCGGCCGCCAGGGATATTTTGAGCATGTCCGGGCGGTCCACTTGAACGATTCGCTGTATGCGGCCGGCTCGCGCCGCGATCGTCACGCCAACATCGGCGTTGGAGAGATTGGTGAAAAAGCATTCGGCGAGCTGCTGCGCTCCCCGTATGTCCGGGGCATTCCGGTCGTGCTGGAGACGGCACCCGGAGCCGATGGCACGCATCGCGCGGAAGTGGCCCGGGTGAGGGCGCTGGCGCAAGGATGATCATCACCGTGGGATAGCGCATTCACTGGGGCGCACGCCCCTTTACGCAAGCCGATGAAGAGTCCAACGTACGAACAGGATGCACACAAGGAATCGCACGGTGCTGCGGCAGCCAATCCGGCGCGTGCAAGCTGCGGCTTGATCCGCAAGAGGGGGTTCGAAGCCGATGATTCATGTATTTTTGGACGATATGCGCCCGTGCCCGCAGGGTTTTGTGTTGGCCCGGAATGTCGCGGAATGCGTGCTGCTGCTGGCGGAGTGCGAGGTGGACGTGTTATCGCTCGATTACGATTTGGGCGGCGGTCCGGCGGAAACGGGCCTCGATGTCGTGCGTTGGCTGATTGCCGAGCGGAAGTTTCCGCGGCGGTTGTATTTGCATTCGTCGAGCAGGGAAGCGCGGATGCGCATGTATCACATGCTGTATGCGGCCAAGCCCGATTCGCTGCTGCTCCAGGCGTCGCCTGTGCCCGAGGAGCTGTTGCTGGAGTTGGCCCGGGCCGAGTAGCCGCAGGCTTTTTGGCAGGAAAAAGGGGAGAGATGCAACGTGATTCATTTATCGGATATTCATTTTATCCGCGGCGACCGTCCTATTTTGCAGGATGTGCATGTGCATATTCAGGAAAATGAGCATTGGGTGCTGCTCGGACGCAACGGCTCCGGCAAAACGACGCTGCTCGAGCTGATGAACGGTTACGAGTTTCCGTCACGCGGCAAGGTCGAGGTGCTGGGCAACACGTACGGGCAATGCGATGTGCGCGAGGTGCGCAAGCGCATCGGCTATATCAGCCAATCGCTGATGGAAAAGCTGAATTTGTCCGATCCGGTCTGGGAGGTCGTGGCGACGGGCGAATACGCCTTTTTGCGTTTTTATCAGGAAATTCCCGACGAGGTGAAGAAGAAGGCGCTGGGCATGCTGGACCAGGTGCGGATTGGCCATTTGGCCGGTCAGCCGCTGGGCACGTTGTCGCAAGGGGAGCGCAAAAAGGTGATGTTGGCCCGCTCGCTGATGATGGCGCCGGCGATTCTCATTTTGGACGAGCCTGCCGCCGGTCTTGATCTGTACGAGCGCGAGCGTTTTTTGCAGGACATTAACAATTTAAGCAAGCAGCAGATGACCGTGGTGTATGTCACCCATCATTTGGAGGAAATCATTCCGCTGTTTACGCATGTCGCGATCATCGAGCAAGGGCGCGTGATTGCCGCCGGGCCAAAGGCCGAAGTGCTCACGACCGAGCATTTGCGCCAGGCGTTTGATGTTGAGGTGCGGTTAGAATGGTTCCAGGACCGGCCATGGATGAAAGTGGTTCAATCTTGAATAGCGCAAAGAAGGAAGCAGCGATGATAACAAAAGCAATATGTATCGGCACCGCGAATCACGGGTTTGCCCCCTATGCGCAGGAAGAAGTTCGGCGGTTGGTGCCGTCGGCGCGGTTTGTCGCGCTGGTGCCGACCGAGGTGTTCCTGTGCGAAGCGGAGGGGACGACGGAGGAACTGCTGACGGCGATCGGCCGGCAGGAACCGATGTTCTTGCGCCATGTGCAGCCGGTGGATCAGATGTGGGAGCTGACGTGCTCCGACGACGATTTGCGCCGCTTGCAGCGCTGGCTGGAGGAGAGTGGGGCATTCCGCGCCGGGCAGCGGGTGGCCGTGCAGATGCGCAAGGATAATAAAGTCAACGTTCCGTATACACCATTTGCTGTAAAGGCGGCTTTGGACGAAACGCTGACGGCCGTGTATGGCGTTGTGCCGGTTGTGCAGCAGGCCGAGCGTATCATCTCCGTGTATGCCGGCGGGGAGCGGTTGTATGCGGGTGTGTCGACGCCTGCGGCGAATTTGTCCGACTGGTCGGGCGGAGCGATCCGCTTTCATAAGGAAGAAGATCAAATTTCCCGGGCCAAATTCAAGCTGTTGGAAGCCGAGCAGCGGTTTGCGCTGGATTTCGGCCGGTTCCGGCGGGCGTTGGACGTAGGGGCCGCTCCGGGCGGCTGGACTTCTTTTTTGCTGGAAAAAGAGTTGAAGGTAACGGCCATCGACCCGGCCGCGATGCATCCCAGCTTGCTGCGCCATCCGCAGCTGACGATTCACCGCAAAAATGCCGCCGAAGTCAAGCTAAAAGACAGCGAGTTTGATTTGCTTGTCTGCGATATGAGCTGGAGCCCGCGGCAGATGGGCCGGCTTGTGCTGGATTTGCTTGATGCGCTCAGGGCTGGCGGCACGGCGATCATCACTGTAAAGCTGATGCACAAAAAGCCGTTCCAAACCGTGCGTGAGCTGCTGGAAACGTTTGAGGGCCGACTGCAGCTGGTGCAGGCCAAGCAGCTTTTTCACAATCGCGAGGAGCTGACCTTGTATTTGCAAAAGCTTTGGTAAAGCATTTAAGTGAATTTTGGGTAAAAAGGGTTGAAATTCCATTTTATTGTGGTATACTTAAGGTAATTCGATCAAACAAGCGGAAGCACCGCTGAATCGGAACTTCAAGTTCCGGCTCGGCGTGTGCTTTTTTTGTTTGCCAAGGAGGGATTTATGGAAAAGGAGCCACGGACGACGATCGCGATTGCAGCGGCATTGGCGGCGTTTGTGCTGCTTGTCGCCAGTTTATTGCCGGAATTTTACGATTAAGGAGGCTTGTATGGGAAAAATGGAGCTGTTGCTGCTCGATGAGGACGAGCTGTACGGAGAGAGGCTGGCCGCCTATGTGGACCGCTCGGCATGCGCTGCCCGCGTGCGGGTGCGCCAATTTACACGGCAGGAGCCGGTTGAGCGGTGGCTGGCGGAAGCGACAAACCGCAGTTCATGCTTGCTGGTCGTTTCCGATGAATTTTATCATTTGGCGCGCAAGCTGTGTGCTGACGTACGCGCCGCAGTGATCAGCGAGTCGTTTGCCGGCTGCGGGGTCGACGGTGGGCTGCTTGTGTTGTATCGCTTTCAGCCGCTGCATGTGATTGTTGGCGAGTTGTTGGCGTTTTGGGAACGAGGACCTGACGAAGCGCCTGTTCCGCCCGTTCATCGGACCCAGATCCTAACGCTGTATTCGGCGGTTGGCGGCAGTGGGAAAACGATCACAGCGTTGCATTTGGCCAAGCAGCTGGCGTTTCGCGGTCAGCGGGTTTTTTATCTCGGTTTTGAGCCGTCGTCAACCGTCGACCTGCTGCTGGCCAGCGAGCAGCCGTCCCGGTTTGTGGAGTTGATGCAGGCCACGCGGTCGTCGTCCGGGCAATTGGCCGCCAAATTGGAACTGCTCAAGTCGCATGCGCCGCTGCTTGGCATCGATTATGCCGCGCCTGCGCCGGCCGCAGCAAAACGCGGTTCGCCGGAGATTGGTGCACAGGAGGTGCGCTGCCTGCTGGAAGCATTGATCGGTTTGAATCGCTACGAGTGTATTATCGTCGATGCGGAAAGCTCGCTCCATCCGCGCGCGCGGACGGCGTTGGAAATGAGCGACGTTGTTTGGTGGATGGTGCTGGACGATTTCAGCTGCCTGCACAAAACCGGAACGTACCGCAAGCTGCTGCCGTCGCTTTCCGGCGTGCGGTTTGTCGTCAATCCATGTACAGGCGCAGGTTTCAATGAATTTGCGCGGCATGGGATTCCGGTTAGCGCCGGCTTGCCGTATATGGCGCAGTGGAAGCATGCGGACACGCCGGAGCTGATGCTTGCAGACAGCGTGTTTGCCGAGCGGGTTCGCGAGCTGTACGTGGCGATGATGCACGAGGCGATTGGGCACGAAACGATCGAGGAAGGAGGCGGCTTGCTTGCAACTGTTCAGCTTGGCGATCAGAGAGGTTAGAAGGGAGTGGAGTGTATGGTGAAACTATCGGCGGCTAGCTTGCGGTTTTTCAAAGAGGAGGAAGGTTTGGGCACGCTGGAAATGCTGCTGATTGTAGCGGTGCTTGTGGCGATGGCGATCGTGTTTCGCAAATGGATTTTGGCCTGGTTTCACAAGCTGCTGGGAGATGCGAACAGCGATTTGCAAAATAACGGCAGTGTGCCGGTTTGTGTGCCGGGGCCGACAACCAGCTGTGCGCCTGCAAATTAAAAAGGCCTGCTGCCTCTGCAAAAACCTTTGCGGCCAAATTTCGCTGGAGGCGGGCCTCGTCCTGCCGACAGTGCTGCTGCTGACGATCATCACGGTGTTTGCCGGCTTGCAGGTGTACAGGCAATGGGAAGCGGGGGCGCTGGCGCAAATAACCGCAGAGCGGCTGGCCTATGCGTGGGACCATAGCGGCAAAGATCATCTGAGCGGCCGTTTCGACCCTGCGGTAAGCGACGGCTTGTATTGGCGTTGGACAGCGGATTTGGCCGGCGATCCGTTGGGCCGCTTCTCCGGGCGGACGCAAGACATGCAACTGGAGCTTCCGATGGCCCGCGCACAAGCGCTTTGGACATTGCCGGCAGCCAAGCTGGCCAAAGCGGCGCTGCTTGTACCGGCAGCCGGTCTGTCGGGAACGGTCCTTTATCGCAACGGCGGCTTGCAGCAGCGGATGATTGCAGCCGACTTGCATGACCGTTTTCAGCTTTCCGCATGGTTGGCGAAGCTGGTGGGCCGGTCTCCCATATCAGAGCAAGGCACAGCGCGCGTCGTCGACCCCGTGGAGCTGATCCGGTTAACCGACATGAGCCGGTTCTTTTTTCCGCAGTTGCAGACGGAGTTGACTTTGGAGTGGGCCAAGCGCGTTTGGGTTGAACCTCGGCATGATGCTTTCGCAGAGACGCCCGACATTCGTTCCGAGGCTCAAGCGGCTGCTTACTTGCGAAAGCTGGCAGCCGGCCAAGCGTGGGTTCTGCCCGTTCCCGGCGGACTACGACGGGTGGTGGATGCGTATGACATTCAGGGCGTCGCCCACATGGCTGTATATACATTTAGCGAAAAGCAGCTGCGCAGCGTGCAGTTGGTCAAGGATGCAGCGCTTTTGCAAAGCGGCGGGCCGGTCAGCGGGATTGTATGGCATTTCTTCAAAAAGGACGCGCTCCCTTCGGAAGCGTTGCGCCGGGAACTGGCGGCGGCCGGCATCGCGGTTGTGATTCATCAATAAAGGGGTGATGCATTGAAGCTATTACGAGCGCAGCAAGGAGCGGTAACGGTTTATATGCTGCTCGTTATCGTGCCGCTGTTTATGCTGGCGGCGCTGCTTATCGATTTGGCGAGAATCAAGCTGGCGGCGCAGGAAAGCGAAACCGCGCTCAAGGCCGGTATCCGTTCGGTGATGTCCCGCTACGACCGCAGCTTGCACCAGGTCGGACTTTGGGGGCTTACCGTCAACAGAGACGCCGCAGAGCGGGAGCTGTCCGAGATCATGTCGGCAAATTTGTCCGACGGCTTGAGCGGCGGGTTGCGTTTTATCGACACGTCGCTCCAGGATGGCCGCGTGCGGCTGACACCGGTTTATTCGCTGGCCAGCCAGCTTGTTTTGCGCAAGCAACTGCTCGAAGCCATGAAATGGGAAGCGCCGATTGCCTGGAAACGGTACGTGACCGACGTGTTGCGCCCTGCGGAAACGGCGGCGCCGCTGGCCGATGGGGTCATTCTCGGCCGGCTTGCCGAGGAACTGGACAAGCTGCTTGCCAAGCGGGATGCCGCTTTGGACGAGGCATCGGCGAAGGTGGGGGAGCTGTATCAGATGTGGCGGGGCGATGTCGAGCAGGTTCGGCAGCAAACGGCGCTGCTGCCACAGGCTGCGGCCCCATCCGCTGAGCGGGCAGCGTTGTACCTGATGCACGCCCGGGTTCGGGAAACGGCAACGCGCGGCTTGGCGCGTCAGCAGGAGCTGCAGCAGCAAACAGCCCATCTGCTGGAGCGCGCGCAACTGGCAGACGAGCGCTTGCAGGCTGATCTGGCGGCAGCCCGGGAACAAACCGTTCGCTCGACGCTGCCGGCAGCAAGAATGCTGGATGCTGTTCCGTTATACGGCGCTGCTTACTTCCAGCAAGAGCAGGAGGACATCGGTTCGCTCGTCGCCAGATTTGCCGCAGATTGCGCCTATTTGGATACATTCGAGCCGGAGCGGTTGCCCCGGGTAGAGATGTTGTTTGCCGAACTGGCGAAGGATGGCGCGCGCTGGTATGCCGAAAGAGCGCAGGTTGCGTTGGCGCGCAGGCAGCAGTTGAACAATATCGAAGATCGCCAGCGGCATTTGCAAGAACGTATACAAGCAGTATTCGAGCAAACGAGGCGGCAAGCGGTTCCGACGCTATGCGCCGCAGCCGACGGCAGCGCCGAAGACGCGTACCGTCTATTACAGCGCGCCGATCCGCTGGAGCCGCAAGGCCTGTATCAAAAATACCGCAGCTTGAACGGCGAAGATCCGGTCATCGGCGGGCTTGCCGCCAGCGAGCTGGATAAACCCGAGGCAGTTAGTTTGGGCGCGCTGCGATTGCTGGATTCGCTGCTTGCGGCAGCGGAAGCGGAGCCGGGTGACGATGTATGGGTAGATGAATTTGTGCTGACGGCGTTTAGCAGCCGGACGACACAAGCCGCTCCGCCAAGCGGCCGTTTGTTCGGACAGGAAGCGGAATACGTGCTGTACGGTTTTTCCGGCTGCGGTTTGAACTTGTCGGCTGCTTATGCGGATATGTTTTTGCTGCGGTTGGCTGTTCGAACGGTTGAAGCCTTTCTCAAGCCGGACCCGGCCAGTCTGCAAGCCGGTTCGCCGATGTTGGCCGTGCTCGCCGCCGCTGCGGAAGGGTCGCAGCGTGCCGCTGGCGATATGCAGCAGCTTGCCGCCGGCAAAGCGATCGAATTTTTTGGACAAAACCCCTCCGGTTCCGTTCAGCTGGATTACGGCGATTATCTCAGAATGTGTTTGCTTGTACACAGCAGCCAAACGAAGACGTTGGCCCGCATTCAGGCGCTGCTGGAGCTGAACACGGGACTCGATTTGCGGTATGCTGCGACATATGTCGAGGCCCATGCGGAAAGCAGCGTGCGATTATGGTTTCTGCCCGCATTGGCCCGGCTTTCGTACGGTTCACGGCTGCTGGGCTGCGAAGTGCGGGGTGAAGTGCGGGACCATCGCTGCACGATGTCCAGCACGGCCGTGTGGGCGTATTGATCGATGGATGATGCTTGAGGAAGGAGGGCAGACGCATTGCGTGGTTTCTATGTTCGCAAGGAGGGCGGCATCGTGCTGGAAGCTGCGCTTTTACTGCCGCTGGCGCTCGCTTTTTTGCTGGCGCTTATCCAGTTGATTCACGTTTGCCGGACGGAGCTGGTGCTGCGCGCCGCCACCAATGAAGCGGTAAAATCGCTGGCGGCCGGGATTTACCCGCTCGCGCTGCTGCTGCGGGAAACGCAGGATTCGCCGCCCGCAACGTCATTCGAAGAGAGAGCGCGCCGCGTGCAAGCGGCGAGAGCACAGGCCTTGCAAGCCGATCGCTTCGCAACCGGCTATGAAGCTTATTTGACCGACGAACTGCTGCAGCTTTGGCAAATGGAGCTGGCTCAGCAGGGGACGGATGAAGTTTTGCCGCAAAATCTGGCTGCATTTACGCCGCTGGTGTACGCATATTGCAACCGCAACGTGATCCAGCCCAACCAGTTTCAAGTGGTCGGCTACATGCTGCCGGATGTGACCGGCGGCAAGCAGCCGTATCTGATGATTGAAGCTGAGGTGCGGTTCGAACTGCGGGTTCCGTTTTTCAGCCGTACGTTCACGTTAAAAAAAAGAGCGATCGAGCGCGCCTGGACAGGCGCATAAGAAGGAGGGGTTGTTTGCTGTACCTATTTGCCGCCGTTGTTGTCGCCGCTTTCATTACCGATGTGCGCAAAATGATCATTCCCAATGGATTGACGGCGTTTGCCGCTGTCGCCGGTGTCACCGGACATTGGCTTCGCGAAGGCTGGCCCGGTTTGCTGTTTGCGGGGGCGGGTTTGGCAACCGGCTTTGCGCTGCTGATCGGCTTGTATGCAGCCGGAGCTTTGGGCGCGGGCGACGTCAAGCTGTTTGCCGGGATCGGGGCGATGATGGGGACATCGTTTGTGTTCCAGAGCACGTTATATTCGCTGTTGTTCGCCGGCTTGATCGGGCTGCTGATCGCCGTGTTCCGCAGGCTGACGCTGCAGGTTGCGGGCAAAATGGCGTATTGGCTGATTTTGTTCAGCTTCCGAGAGCATCGGCTGCGGCTGCATGAATTTCGGCAGATGAGCAGCATCCGCTTCCCGTTTATGTATGCGGTGCTGCCCGGCGTGGCGGTTGCCTGGCTGTACAGTCCGCTGCCGCTATAACCGACAGAGCAGGCCGACGGACGGCTTGGATGATATTTATGGCATAAAGTCATTTTTCTATTTCCCGTACAAAGCCGCAAGTGGTATAATAAGACGTCGCGAAAGGCGATTAACTTCGTAGAGACGGGAGTTTGGATTGACGATATGAGTCTGTTGACAGTCGAAGACGTTAGCCATAGTTTTGGCGGACGGGTGTTGTTTAAAAATGTTTCATTTCGTCTGCTGGCCGGCGAGCGCGTTGGCCTTGTGGGCGCTAATGGCGTAGGCAAATCTACGCTGATGAATATATTGACCGGGCAAGTGTTGAAGGACAGCGGTAAAGTCGAGTGGACGCCGCGCATCCATTACGGTTATCTCGATCAGCACTCCAAGCTGACGCCGGGCAAGACGGTGCGCGATGTGCTGCGCGACGCGTTCCTGCCCTTGTATGAGCAAGAGCAGGAAATGCTGGCGATCACGGAGCAAATGAGCGAAGCTTCTCCCGAGGAGCTGGAGCTGTTGCTGGAGCAAATGGGCGAAATTCAGGAACGGCTTGATGCCAGCGGCTTTTATTTGCTTGATGTGAAGGTTGAGGAAATGGCCAACGGCCTCGGTTTGAACGCGATTGGTCTGGAGCGCGACGTGGCGACGCTGAGCGGCGGACAGCGCACCAAGGTGCTGCTCGCCAAGCTGCTGCTGGAAAAGCCAACCGTGCTGCTGTTGGACGAGCCGACGAACTATTTGGACGTTGAGCATATCGATTGGTTGAAGACGTATTTGCAGGAATATCCGTTTGCGTTTATGCTGATTTCCCACGATACGGAATTTATGAATCAGGTAGTTAACGTCGTTTACCATCTGGAGTTTTCCAAGCTGACCCGCTATACGGCGAACTACGAGAAGTTTTTGCAAATGGCGGAGATCAACAAAAACCAGCATATTGACGCCTATGAAAAACAGCAGGAATATATCAAGCAGCAGGAGGATTTCATCCAGCGCAACAAAGCGCGGTATTCCACCTCGGGCCGGGCGAAAAGCCGGCAGAAACAGCTGGAGCGGATCGAGCGGATCGACCGCCCGGAGACGGCGGCCAAGCCGACGTTTGTCTTCAAGGAATCGCGAGCCAGCGGCCGGTTGGTGTTTGAAGCGGAAAATATGGAGATCGGCTACGACCGGCCGCTGCTGCCGCGGATGAACGTCACGATCGAGCGCGGCGAAAAAATCGCCATCGTCGGCTGCAACGGCGTCGGCAAATCGACGCTGCTCAAAACAATTTTGGGCAAAATCCAGCCATACGGCGGCAAAACGTTCCGCGGCGACTTTTTGTTCCCGGTGTATTTCGAGCAGGAGGTTAAAGCCGCCAACATTACGCCGATCGACGACGTATGGAATGAATATTCGCATATGAACCAGCATGAAGTGCGTGCGGCACTGGCCCGCTGCGGCTTGACCAACGAGCATATTACGCGGCCCATGAGCATGCTCAGCGGCGGCGAGCAAGCCAAGGTGCGGCTGTGCAAGCTGCTGATGCGGGAAAGCAACTGGCTGTTGTTCGACGAGCCAACCAACCATTTGGACATCGTGGCCAAGGAAGAACTGCAGCGCGCATTAAAGGAATACAAGGGCACCGTATTGCTCGTATGCCACGAGCCGGATTTCTATGAAGGCTGGGTGACTAAGGTGTGGGATGTCGAGTCCTGGTCGATGAATCAACAGGTAAGGCAATAAAAAGGAGGAACCGGCATTGCTGACACACGTTGTTTTATTCAAGCTCAAGGACCGCAGTCCCGAAGCGATCGAGGTTACGCGCAAGGTGCTGGCCGCGATGGAAGGCAAGATTGAGGTGCTGCGGCAGATCGAGGTCGGGACGGATGTGCTGCATGCCGCCCGTTCTTACGATATCGCGCTGATTACGAAGTTCAATTCGCTGGACGATTTGCACATCTACGATACGCATCCGGTGCATGAGGAAGTCAAGGCGCACATGAGAACCGTGCTGGACGGCAGTTCGGTTTGCGTCGATTTCGAAAGTTAATCGGTTTGAAAAACGTATGAAAACAGTGTAGTATCCTTATTTAAGAGGCTGCACTGTTTTTGCCTGTTTAGACGGTTTGCGGCATAAGGCTGCTGCACGGGCAGGAAGGAGGAGCCGTTGTGACGATTCGTATCGATCAAGCTTACGTCCTGGATATGCTGGAAATGCTGCTGCGCACGCCGAGTCCAACCGGCTATACGCATGTGATCATGCAAAAGCTGGAGCGGCAGCTGGCGCAAATCGGGTATGCCCTGACGTATACGAACAAGGGTTGCGGCGTTGTCACCGTTCCCGGGGCGGACGCCAGCCGCGTCATTGGCATTTCGGCGCATGTCGATACGCTGGGGGCGATGGTCCGTTCGATCAAAGCCGACGGGCGGCTGCGGATGACGCCGCTTGGCGGTTATATGATGAGTTCCGTGGAAAACGAATATTGCCGCATCCACACGCGCAGCGGGGCTGAATACGAAGGGACGATTTTGCCAACGCACCCGTCCGTGCACGTGTATGACGATGCGCGCGAGCAAAAACGCGAGGAAGCGAACATGGAGGTGCGGATCGACGAACTGGTGCGCTCGCAGGCGGATGCCGAGGCGCTTGGCATTCGCGTTGGCGATTTTATCTCGTTTGATCCGCGCGTCCGCACGCTGCGCAGCGGATTCGTCAAGTCGCGGCATCTCGACGATAAAGCCGCTGTCGCCGCTGTGTTGGGCTTGCTCGCATGGCTGCGCGAGGCGCAGGTCGAACCTGTGTGCACAGTCAAGCTGTTTTTCTCGACCTACGAAGAGGTCGGGCATGGCTCGGCTTATATTCCCGGCGATATTCAGGAGCTGCTCGCTGTCGATATGGGGGCGCTTGGCGACGATTTGAGCGGCGACGAGGAAGGCGTGTCGATCTGCGCCAAGGACTCGTCCGGTCCTTACGATTACGCCATGACCTCGCGGCTGATCGAGTTGGCCGAGCGGCACGGCATCCGCCATGCCGTCGATATTTATCCGCGGTACGGCTCGGATGCGTCGGCGGCCCAACGCGGCGGCTGCGATATCCGCGCGGCGCTGCTCGGACCGGGCGTTCACGCCTCGCATGGCATGGAGCGCACGCACATCGACGCGATCACGGGTACGGCGCGGCTGCTCGCCGCTTATATCACGCATGCGGCGGATTGAAAAAACGGCCCGCCGAAGAGGCGGCCGGGAGGATAACGGCATATGAATATATTAAGCGTACAAAACATTTCCAAAAGCTACGGCGACAAGGTTTTGTTCGACGATATTTCGTTCACGCTGAACGAAAAGGAGCGCATCGGGCTGATCGGCGTGAACGGCACGGGCAAATCGACCTTGCTGGAGCTGCTGGCCGAGCTGGAGACCCCTGATCGCGGCAAGCTGGTGCACGCCAGCGATTTTCGCGTGGAATATTTGCCGCAGAACCCGGAGTTCGAGCCGAACTCCACGGTGCTGGAGCAAGTATTCCACGGCAGCTCGCCGCTCATGCAGGCGCTGCGCGACCATGAGCGGGCGCTCGCCGAGCTGGAGGCTGAGCCGTCCAGCCCGGAGAAGCAAGCACGGCTGTTCAAGGTCCAGCAGCGCATGGACAGCCTCGGCGCCTGGGAAGCCGGCACCGTGGCCAAAACGGTGCTCACGCGGCTGGGCATCGCCGAGTTCGACAAGCCCGTCGGCCAGCTGTCCGGCGGGCAGCGCAAGCGCGTCGCGATGGCGCGCGTGCTGATCCAGCCCGCGGATCTGCTCATCCTCGACGAGCCGACGAACCACATCGACAACGAAACCGCGATGTGGCTGGAGGACTTCCTCAGCAAGTGGAAAGGCGCCTTGCTGCTGGTGACGCACGACCGCTATTTCCTCGAGCGGGTGACCAACCGCATGCTGGAGCTCGACCGCGGCAAGCTGTACAGCTATGAAGGCAACTACGAGGCGTTTCTGGAGAAGAAAGCCGAACGGCTGGAATCGGAAGCCGCGAGCGAAGACAAGCGACAAAACCTGCTGCGCCGCGAGCTGGCTTGGCTGCGCCGCGGGGCCAAAGCGCGCACGACCAAGCAAAAAGCCCGCGTGCAGCGCGCCGAGGAGCTGCGCGACCGCAAGATCGACGGTCCTGCCGACAAGCTCGATATGGCGTTGGTCGGTAGCCGGCTGGGCAAAAAGGTGCTGGAGCTGGAACATGTCAGCAAAAGCTACGACGGACGCACGCTGATCCGCGATTTCAGCTACATCGTGATGCCGGGGGATCGGCTGGGTATCATCGGTCCGAACGGCAGCGGCAAGTCGACGCTGCTGAACCTGCTGGCCGGACGGCTGGAACCGGACAGCGGCACGATTGAAACCGGCCAGACCGTCAAGCTCGCCTATTATACGCAGGAAAACGTCGAGATGGACGCTGCAATGCGCGCCATCGACTACATCAAGGAAGTTGCGGAGCAAATTCGCACCGCGGACGGCGAGCTGATTTCCGCCGCGCAAATGCTGGAGCGGTTCCTGTTCCCGCCGGCGCTGCAATGGACGCCGATCGAGCGGTTGTCCGGCGGCGAACGCCGCCGCCTGTACCTGTTGCGCACGCTGATGGGAGAACCGAACGTGCTGCTGCTGGACGAACCGACGAACGATCTCGACCTGCAGACGCTGACGATTCTCGAAGATTATCTTGAGTATTTCCCGGGGGCTGTCATCACGGTATCCCATGACCGCTATTTCCTCGACCGCACGGCCGAGCATTTGTTTGCGTTTGAGGGCGGCGGCGAGCTGGCCCCGTATTTCGGCAATTATTCCGATTATTTGGCGGAAAAACGCCAGCAGGAGGAAGCGGAGCAGCAGCGCAAAGCAGCGGCCAAGCCGACCGCAAGCCATTCGCAGCGAACCGCGTCAAGCGCAAGCGGACAAGACCAGCCGCAGGCCCGTCCGAAAAAGCTCAGCTTCAAGGAGCAAAAGGAATGGGACGACATCGAAAACCGCATCGCCGCGTTGGAGGAACAGGTAGCCGATCTCAAGGAGCAAATCGAAAGCGCGGGCAGCGATTTCGACAAGGTGCGAACGCTGTACGAAGAGGAGCAGATGACGCAAGCCGAGCTCGACGCGGCAATGGAGCGGTGGTCGTATTTATCCGAATTGGTAGAAGAGATTGAAAGAAGCAAATTATGATATAATAGGTAACAAACTAAAAATAAAGGCAGGTATTTTTCCTCTATGATTACCGTAACCAATGTGACGCTTCGCTACGGCAAACGCGCGCTGTTCGAAGATGTCAACATCAAATTCACGCCCGGCAACTGCTACGGCCTGATTGGCGCCAACGGCGCCGGCAAATCGACATTTCTGAAAATTTTATCCGACGAAATCGAGCCGAATAAAGGCGAGGTGAGCATTCCTCCAAGCGAGCGTATGGCTGTGCTCAAGCAAAACCACTATGAATTCGACGAATATGAAGTGCTGAAAACCGTCGTCATGGGCCACGCCCGCTTGTTCAAAATTATGGAGGAAAAAGACGCGCTGTACGCGAAAGCTGATTTCTCCGAAGAAGACGGCATGAAAGCGGCCGAGCTGGAAGGCGAATTCCAGGAACTGGACGGCTGGCAAGCCGAATCGGATGCGGCCGAGCTGCTGATTGGCCTTGGCATTCCGACCTCGCTGCACGACGCGAAGATGAAGGACCTTGACGGCAACGAAAAAGTTCGCGTGCTGCTGGCGCAAGCGCTGTTCGGCAACCCGAACATCCTGCTGCTTGACGAGCCGACCAACCACTTGAATCTGGAATCGATCCGCTGGCTGGAAAACTTCCTGGCGCGTTTCGAAGGCACCGTCATCGTCGTCTCCCATGACCGTCACTTCCTGAACCAGGTTTGCACGCATATCGCCGATATCGACTTCGGCAAAATTCAGCTGTACGTCGGCAACTACGACTTCTGGTACGAGTCCAGCCAGCTGGCGCTCAAGCTGACGCGCGACGCCAACAAGAAAATCGAAGAGAAACGCAAGGAACTCGAAACCTTTATCGCCCGATTCAGCGCCAACGCCTCGAAGTCGAAGCAAGCCACCTCGCGGAAAAAGCAGTTGGAAAAGCTTACACTGGATGATATCCGTCCATCCAACCGCAAATATCCGTTCATTAACTTCAAGCCTGAGCGCGAAGCCGGCAAACAGTTGTTGGCCGTAGAAGGTTTGTCGAAAGCCATAGAAGGCGTGCAGGTGCTCAGCAACCTGACGTTCACCGTCAACAAAGGCGACAAAATCGCCCTTGTCGGCCCGGACGGCCTGGCCAAAACGACGCTGTTCAAAATCATCATGGGCGAACTCGAAGCCGACCAAGGTTCGTATTCGTGGGGCGTCACGACCTCACAGGCGTATTTCCCGAAAGACAGCCAGGAATATTTCGACGTCGATCTCAACCTCGTCGATTGGCTGCGCCAATATTCCAAAGATCAGGACGAATCGTTCCTGCGCGGCTTCCTCGGCCGCATGTTGTTCTCCGGCGAAGAAGCGCTGAAAAAAGCGAACGTGCTCTCCGGGGGCGAAAAGGTGCGCTGCATGTTTTCGAAAATGATGCTCACCGGCGCCAACGTGCTGATTCTCGACGAGCCGACGAACCATCTCGACCTCGAATCGATCACGGCGCTCAACAACGGTCTGGTCGACTTTGACGGCACGATGTTGTTCGTGTCCCATGACCATCAGTTCATTCAAACGATTGCCAACCGCGTGATGGAGATTACGCCAAACGGCTTCATCGACAAAATGATGACGTACGACGAATATCTGGACAGCGAAGATGTGAAAAGACAACGCGAGCTGCTGTACGTTTAAGCGTCGACCAGCCGCAGCATACATGGAAAAGGCGCCCGGAGATATACTCCGCTGGGCGCCTTTGGTTTCATCAAGGTTTAGCTGCCGCCGGTCCGCCGGCGTTGATTGTTGACCTTTTTGGTCATCTGGCTTTTCATCGACTGGTTGCCGCCGCCGCCGTGCTTCGGATTCGCTCTTTGCGCGGCTTGGTCGGCTTGTTTTTGCGCCAGCTTCTGCTTGATCGCATCGGCCAGGCTGACCTTCTTCGGCCCTTGCTCTTCAGGTTGATCAACAGGCTTGTCTGACAATCGGAACACCTTCTTTACGTAATATGATTATAGTATAATCGAATCGAAGCAAAGAGGAAAGAAGGGACGGCCCGAATGTTCGATCCGACGATTTATGACAATATGAAGGTCGTGCTGGAAGGCGCGGTGTACGATCTGGACATGGAAGGGACCGTGCTGGTCACCCGGCGCTGCGACCGGATCGATCTGTCGGTGATGTCGCGGGAATACGCGATCGAATTTGCCTGCGGACCGGATCGGCCAAGCCGGGCCCGCATCGAGCTGCATGCTCAGCTGAACGATCTGGCCGCGGAAATTCTCGAGCATCCGGGGGCGGCGCCGGGCTGCACGATGGAAGTGTGGTTGGCGACGACGGTTCGCGAGCCGCAGCGTGAATGCCCGGACATCGCCCGCCAGCTGCAGCTGATCTGGGGCCACCGGCCGACGATCGAGCAGCGGCTTTCGTTCCGGTATGCCGACAAGCCGGAGCCATACGCCAACGATATTCGCTTGCAGTTCGGCCGCAAGGTGGACGAAAGCCATATCGGCGATTTGCCGGAGCTGTTGGATTGTGCGGCGCAAAGCTTGCGGATGCTCGACCGGCGGGACGGCTGACATGATCGAATGGACGCAGCGCGAGCTGCTGGCGCGCACGAAATTATCGGAGCAAGGTGGCGACAGCTTTGCGGTATTCATCTATACGCCGTTGTGTGGCACATGCAAAGTAGCCGAGCGGATGCTGCAGGTCATTGCAGCGCTGCGGCCGGAGCTGGCGTTGTTCAAAAGCAATATCCATTTCATGCCCACTGTGGCGGCAGATTGGCAAATTCGCAGCGTGCCGTGCATCGTGGTCGTGCGCGGCGGAGCGCCGCAAGCGCGCATATATCGCATGCAGTCGGTCGACGGGCTTGATGCGCGGCTGACAGAACTGCTGGCACCTTAAACGAAACAAATGGAGGCGGGAACGAAGATGAAGCAATGGCAAGCGGGAGAGAAAGTGACAGCGGAATATAAGACGGGAGTGTATATCGGTGAAATCGTGGAGATGACAAGTCCGATGAAAGCTGCGGTGAAGGTGCTCGCGGTCGTCGAACATCCGACGCAAGGCGATTTGCACCAGCCGATGGACGGCGGCGTCTCGTTTTTTCATCAACGCAGGGCGCTGAGCCATCAGGAAATTGCGTTAATGCCGGTCGGTTCGCTCAAACCTTACGGCGGGCCCGTGCCCGACTATCGGGAATCGTTGAAAAGAGCGCTTGCCGCGCAAAGGGCCGAGCTGTCGAATGCGCAGAGGTGGGCGGAGCGCTCTCTTCAAGAGCTTGAGCAGCTGAACAAGGAATATTTCCCGCACGAATCGCCATAAGCATCAGGAAACTTCCAGATACAATTTGGTGCCGTCATGGTATTTGAAAATGGCGACATCGCCGATAATTTCGATCAGCGTGATCATTTTCAGCTTTTTGCGAAATTCGAAATTCAGTTCAAGCTCGCGCAGCTTTTGATGCAGGGCTTGCAGGTGAGACGATTTTTGCGAGTAGTTGAGCACGGGGATTATTTTATTTTTAAATGTAATGGTAATCATTTGCATGACCCATCCCTCCTCCAACTTGATTCTCTTTTATACTAACCGCAAAATGTTAGATTTGATTGACTGATCTATTAAGAAAGTGTCAGGAAAATCGGCGATTTTCGCGAAAATTCGTCAAAATCTCCGCCGATTGCCGGCAATGCGGCACCGTTTTTTGTCGATAATGGGACCGGGAGGACGGTTGCGGCCTATCAAGCGGAAGCATATAATAAGAGAGGTTGGAAGCTACTATTTTTCCATTGGGGGTTTTTCCTATTATGTCTTCGCAAAAGCCAATCAAGATCGGCATCATCGGTGCCGGCAATATCGGGAATGTACATATGGAAGTGCTGAAGCAGGTGCCGGAGGCCGAGGTTGCGGCTGTCACGGACGTCTATTTGCCGCTGGCCGAGCAAAGAGCCAAGGATCACGGCATCGCCCGCGTATATGAAAATGCGCACAAGCTGATCGCCGACCCTGAGTTGGACGCGGTTGTCGTCGCCGTTTCGAACGAATGGCATGCGCCGCTTGCCGTGGCAGCGCTGGAGGCAGGCAAACACGTGATGCTGGAAAAACCGATGGCGATCAATCTGGAATCGGCCAAGCAAATCGTCGAAGCCGAGCGCAAAGCCGGCAAGGTGTTGATGATTCCGCACCAGCTCCGCTGGGAAGCGTTAAGCATGTTGGTCAAGCAGCAGGTGGAGAAGGGAGCGCTGGGCCATATTTATCACGCCAAAGCAAGCTGGGTGCGCCGCAAGGGCATTCCGGGCTGGGGCACATGGTTTACGCAAATGGATAAATCGGGCGGCGGGCCGCTGATCGATTTGGGCGTGCACATGCTCGATTTGTCGTTGTATTTAATGGGCAACGCGAAACCGATTTCGGTATACGGGGCCACTTACGCCGAATTTGGGCCGCGCCGCAAGGGTATCGGCACATGGGGAACGCCGAATTGGAACGGCACCTACGATGTCGAGGACTTGGCGACGGCGATGATCAAGCTTGACAACGGCGCGACGCTGTCGCTGGACGTCAGCTGGGCGGCGCTTGTCGACACGGACAACGAGCCGTGTGTGCAGCTGCTTGGCTCCGAAGGCGGGGCGCTGATCCGCGGCGGCAAAGGCAAGCTGTTCGCCGAGCTGTTCGACCAGCCGGCCGACATCAATCTGTCGGGCCCGGACAATGACGAAGGCTCGCGCGTGCGGATGGCGAAGCATTTTATTTCGTGCATCCAGAACGGCACGCAGCCGCTGACCTCGGTGATGACGGGTTATACGAACAATCTGATTTTGGATGCGATCTATCGTTCGTCGCACACCGGCAACGAAGTGAAGCTCGACTGGGACATCTAAGAGACGGGGGCAGCAGCAAGTGGACTGGGAGCTGTTAAGCATTATCGGTACGATTGCGTTCGCCGTGAGCGGTGCGATTGTCGCGATGGAAGAGGAATACGATATTTTGGGCGTGTACGTGCTGGGGCTGGTCACGGCGTTTGGCGGCGGCGTTGTCCGCAACCTGCTGATCGGCAAGCCGGTAACAACGCTTTGGGAGCAGGGCATTTATTTTCAGATCGCGTTGTTTGCGATGACGCTGGCGTTTATTTTGCCGGTGCGCTGGCTGCGGCTGTGGAAGACGTGGGAGGCGTTTTTTGACGCGATCGGGCTGGCGGCTTTTTCGATTCAGGGGGCTGTGTATGCCACGAACATGGGCCACCCGCTGAGCGCTGTAATCGTTGCCGCGGTGCTGACGGGCATCGGCGGCGGCATGGTGCGCGACGTGCTGGCCGGGCGCAAGCCGCTTGTGCTCAAGGATGAAATTTACGCTGTATGGGGCATGCTAGCCGGAGCGCTGGTCGGCTTGGGCTGGTCGCAGGGCACGTGGGAGCTGCTTGTGTTGTTCGCGCTGATCGTCTTGCTGCGCATGCTGTCGGTCGTCAACAAATGGAAGCTGCCGCGGCGTTCTTTGCGCACGTCGGCCCTACCGCTGGAACGGGAGCGGCGATCCCGGGAATCTTAAGGACAACACCATCCGTGAGGTGATTCGAATGAGTGAGGAAGCGGCTTCGTTAAAGGAACAGCGCAAGATCGCCTGGGACGTGTTGCAGATGCGCATCGAAACGGTGCAGCAGCTTGCGGCCGGCGAACGGGAAAGCTACGAGGTGGCCAAGGATACGGCGACCGGCGAGCACTACCTGCATTATTCGTATCTCCATCGCAATTTTAGCGCATCGGGCGAGCCCGAGGTGTTTCACCAACTGCTGCCGATTGAAACGGACGATGTGCTGGGGCTGGTGTTCGGCGAGCAGCCGTATACGTATCCGCAGCATTGGCGCGAGCCGTTTTTGCGCAACGGTCCCGAAGATTTTTATATTTGGTTTGATCCGTCCGGCGAGCTGGATGCCGAGCAGGATCAGGAAATGGCCCGCGAGCTGATGGACAAGCTGCAGCAGTTTCGCGAAGCCGGCAGTTTTGACGCCGGGGAAATTGCCAGGCTGATGGACGAGTTGGACCGCTTGCGCCGCAAATATGAATAAATCGATGCTGCAAACGAGAACCTGTGAGCCGATAAGGCCGCAGGTTTTTTTGCGTGATTTACAAAAGATGAAAAGGCTGACCGCTTGCGTATCGGCCAAAAGTTTTTCGTGAAAGCATATCCCCGTTTCGTGTCAATGTCACGTTTAAGCTCAAGCCCGGGCTGCGGCTCCCGAACAACCCCGGTCGACAAGCCGGATTGACGGGGCTGTGGGGTTTGCAAAAAAACGGCCGTTTTGGAGCATAGTAAAGCTGAGTCCAACGAAGGAAAGGAGCTTGCTTGCGATGTATACGGTAGCCGATTTGCAGCAGCGGCAGGATTTGCTGGATGACATCCGGCAACTGGAGCGGCAGTTGCAGCAGGAGCTGGGGCAGCCCGTGGCGCTGATTGCGTATGCGGACGATGACAGTGGGGCGGAACAGGCGGCGGACGATGGCTGCTGAACGGACGAATGGTTGTGGAAAGGAGGACACGCAGATGAAGGAAAAAAAGACAACATGGAGCGCACGGTTCGGCCGGCTGCTGGTCGCTGCGGCGCTGGTTGGGCTGACCGCTTGCTCGCAAGTTGCGCCCAAACAGTCGCAGGGCATGCAGCCGAATACGTCCGATTGGGACGCGGATAGCCGCAATAACGAAAACGCGACGCTTGGCGCCAAATCGCTGGCTCCGACGCCAACGCCGCCGGAGAAGACGATCACCATCGACAGCACGGCGGCGCACCGCAATCACGGATTGACGATGAGCCGCGCGCTGGCCGACGCGATCAGGCAAAGCGCGCACACGGGTTCGACCGCAGCAGCCGTCAGCGATGCGGGCGTTTATGTCGCGGTCGACGCCGGGGGGATGCAGGCGATGGCGGCCGAGTCGCGCGCGCTGGCGCAAACCAATGATCCGGCGCTGAGCGCAGGCCTGTTCGGCAGCGGCGCGGGGGCGCAGATGGACTGGACGTCAAGCAAGCCGCTCAGCAAGGAAACGACGACCGCGATCGATCAAACGGTCCATGCCGCTTATCCGGGGGCGAATGTGTTTATTTCGGCCAACCCGCATTTTGTCAGCCGGATGTTGTATTACGATGCGCGCCAGCGGCAGGGGACAAACCCCGACACGTTTGTCAACGAATTCAACACGATGGTGCGTTATGTGTTCCCCAGCTACGGCAACGGACAAAACCGGCTGCTGCCGCCGGCAAAAAAATAAGCATAGAACGAAAGCCGTTAGGCATAATAAGCTTCGGCGCTTCCAGCGTTACTAAAACCTTGAGGAGGAAACAACCCGATGTATCAAGTTACCCAGCAAATCAAAGAATGCCAGCAAATCATCTCCCAACTGATCCAGCAAACCCAGCAAGCCAATTCGATGTACCAACAACTGCTGCAACAAGAGCAGCAAAACACGCAGCAGCTCGAGCAAATCGCGCAACGCGAGCAAGTAGCGGCGCAAATCATCCAGCAAACGCTGCAAGGCCACAATCTGGCGCTGCAAAAAATGCAGCAATGTCTGCAAATCACGGCTCAACTGGAGCAAATCGTGCAATCGCAATCGATGATGATCGGCCAACAAAACCAAGCGTTCGCCAATCCGGTGATGAACCAATATCAACGCCACTAGGCATCCAGTTGCACCCTCGGGCGTTTTCGCTGTCCGGGGGTGTTTGCTTGATTGGCGGGGTGCGCAGCACGGCAGCGTTTGGCCTTGAAACGGGCCGCCAAGCAAGCGGGGCCAGCAAAGGAGGAATGAGCAAGATGATCAAGCAATATTTTGCCGAGGTGAAGCTGGAAGACAACGACGATTTGAGCGAGGTGCTTGGCGAACTGGTGGATGAAGCGGAAAATCAATACCGGACGCCGTATGTCGAGGTTGCCCAGGTCATCCCGCGCAAAAGCGATGTGTACACCGTCATTTTGAATCTCGATTTCCCGGAGCACGGCGATGAGTAGCCGCTTCAAGGTCAGGGCGTATTGCAGCGCGCGCGGCTGCGACTACATACATCAAGATGACGTGGTGCAGGCGATCGATTACGCCGCTTCTTACAGTGTGGCGCAGATGCTTAATGCCGCGGAGCACGAGGTCCGGTGCCCGCTGTGCGGGGCGGCGATGCAGTTTTATTCCCATGCCGTGATCGACGAATTTGGTTAACGGGCGGCGGCACGGCGGGCTTGACTTCGAGGGCGTTCCTGACCGATAGTAGAGAGGATGAGCTACCAGGAAAGGGAAGAACGACGCCATGCACAGCTTGAAACTGCCCGAGGAAATCCGCAAAGCCTTGGAGGACAAAGAAGCTCGCGCCCCGCGCCGTCAGCCAGGCCAACCGCTGCCTGCCTACGAGGCGCCGGACGACGCGATTGTCACCGACGCGGTGATCGCTTTATTTTTAGGAAAAAACGTTTTGCTCAAAGGCCCGACCGGATCGGGAAAAACGAAGCTCGCCGAATATTTGGCAAGCTTGTTTGCGCAACCGCTGCATGTGGTCAACTGTTCGGTCGATCTCGATGCCGAAGCGCTGCTTGGCTTCAAGACGCTGACCCGCAGCGAGCAAGGCGGCGCGATGATCGAATTCGTGCCGGGGCCGTTCGTGCGGGCGATGACGCGCGGCGAGTTTTTGTATATCGACGAGGTGAATATGGCCAAACCGGAGACGCTGCCGATCATTAACGGCGTGCTTGATCACCGCCGCTCGCTGACGAACCCGTTCACCGGGGAAACGGTCGAGGCCGGCGCGGATTTTCGCGTAATTGCCGCGATCAACGAAGGATATATCGGCACAACGCCGCTGAACGAAGCGTTGAAAAACCGCTTTGTGACGATCGAGGTGCCGTATTTGCAGGGCGAAGCGCTGCTGATGTTGCTGCGCCGCCAGTCGGGGTTGCGCGACGAGCAACTGCTGCAGCGGTTCGTGCAGCTGTCGGCCGATCTGCTGGCGCTGATCGAGATGGGCCAACTGCCGGACGAAGCCGGTTCGATCCGCGCGTTGCTCGACGCCTGCGATCTGGCCGCGCATATCCCGCCGCAGCGCGCCGTAGCGCGGGCGATTGCCGGCAAGCTGGAGGACGAACGCGAGCAAAGCGCGGTGCTTCATGCGGCGGAGACGCTGTTCTAGCGATGTTCGTCGGCAAAGTTCATCTGCTGCAGGACACGAAGGACGCGCTTTTGCACATGCAGCTGGAGGATTTGGCCAAGCTGCTGAGCCGGCGGCGCGAGCTCAAGGTCGAAACCGGCTTTCACGCGTTGTATGACGAAGCGGCGGGCCTGGTGACGGTCAGCCAGTTCTGGCGCGATCTGGCCCCCGACGTGCGCGCCGCCGGGTGGAAAAGCGACGTCTATTTGCGCGCTTTGGGCAGCGCGTGGTTTTCCGATTCGCCGGCGATTGCCGTGTATTTGGCGGAAAGCGCCGCCGGGCCGCTGCCGAAGCTGGCCCAGCAGCTGTTTGCGCTCGGTGAGGATATGCGGCTGACGCGCATCTGCTGCGAGCAGCGGCCGGGGATGGCGCGCGTGTTCGCCGTGCGCCATGCGGCGTATGCCGCCTATTACCGGCACGTTTTGCGCGGCTTCATCCGTAAACGCGAATACGCCGAGGCGCTGCTGCTGCTCGTTTACGGCTGGTTTACCGGCAGCGCGGCGCTGACGGTCGAAGCTGCGGGCGGCGCGGACGCCGGTGCGGCGGAGCTGGAAGCGCTCGGCGAGCTGCGGGCGCTGCTGCGGCCGCAGCTCGCACAGCTCGAGCGCATCGCAGCCGCCGCGTCGACGGACGGCGTCGCCGCCGTTTGCCGCGAGCTGGCGGAAGCGCTCGCGTACCGGCTCGGCCGCGATGCCGCCGCGCAGCTGTTCGCGACGTCGCCGGGCTCCGGCACGGCGACGCCGCTTGCGGCGGGCCATCGCGGCCCGCTGCCGCCGGCGAGGCCGGGGGCCGCCGGCGGGAAAGCCGAGGCGGCCGGCCCCGAAGGCCGCCTGCAAGGCGAGCGGTTGCCGACGTGGCACCGCGAAACCGCCGACCGCAGCCCCGGGCCGCTGCGGTTCGAGCTGGAACGCGGCCGGCCGACGGCCGCGTTCGGGGGCGCGCCGCGCGCGGGCGATGCCGCGGACGGCGCCATGACGCCGGCGCAAGGCCGCTCGCGCCGCGCCGGGCAAAGCGGCGCTGCTGCGGCGCGCCGCTACAGCGGCGGCCTGCCGGGCCAGCAGCCCGGCGCCGCCGCCAACCCCCACGCCGCGCGGCTCACCGCGGCGTGGCTTGCGCCCGCAAAGCCGTCGCCGGAGGAGACGGCGGCTTACGGGCGCCTGCGCGAGCGCGTGCTCCCCTTCACGCGCTCATTGCAGCGAGCGATTCGCCGCTCGCTGGAGCAGCGGCGGGTCGCGCCGCGCGCCGACCGCCCGTTCGGGCGGCTCGACAAACGCTTGACCCGCGCCCTGATCGAAGAGGCCCCGCGCCTCTTCTATAAAAAGCGCGACCCGACGCCCCGGCTCGACGCCGCGCTGGCGCTGCTCGTCGATTGCTCGGCGTCGATGCAAGACAAAATGGCCGCGACGCAGCTCGGCTTGACGTTGTTCCACGAAGCGCTGCGGGGCCTGGCGATCCCGCACGAAATCGTCGGCTTCTGGGAAGACGCCGAGCGCGTCAACGCGCAGGAAGCGCCCAGCGTCTTTCAGCTTGCCGTCGACTTCGCCCGCTCGCTGCTGCCCGGCCGCGGCGCGGCGATCATGCAGCTCGCCCCGCAGCAGGACAACCGCGACGGCTTTGCGATCCGCCAGATGACGGCGCGGCTGCTCCAGCGGCCGGAGCGCCAGCGCGTGCTGCTGGTGTTCTCCGACGGCGAGCCGTCGGCGGCCGATTACCACGAAAGCGGCATCGTTGATACGCATGCCGCCGTCAATGAAGCGCGGCGGCGCGGCATCGACGTGATCAGCGTGTTTCTCGGCAGCGGCGGCGCGGTGCACGAGTCGGAGCGCGCGGCGATGCAGAGCATCTACGGCCGCGGCAGCGTCGTCGTGCCGGAGGTGGGTGAGCTGCCGGGCCGGCTCGCGCCGATTTTGCGCAAGCTGCTGCTGAAATCTATCTTTTGACGGCAAAATCCTTTACAATAAAGCAGTGAAATGCTGGAAGCGACATACGTAGGAGGAGACAGAACATGTACGGAGCACCATTATCCCCGAAAGCCCGCAAACTGCTGCTGCTCGGCTCGGGCGAGCTTGGCAAGGAAGTCGCGATCGAGGCGCAGCGATTGGGGATTGAAACGATTGCCGTCGACCGGTACGCCGGCGCGCCGGCGATGCAGGTCGCACACCGCAGCCACGTCATCGACATGCTGGACGGGGACCGTCTGCGCAGCTTGATCGAAGAGGAGCGGCCCGATCTGATCGTGCCGGAAATCGAAGCGATCGCCACGCCAACGCTCGTCGAGCTGGAGCAGGCGGGCTTTCGCGTCATTCCGACGGCGACGGCTTCGCGCCTGACGATGGACCGCGAGGGCATCCGCCGGTTGGCCGCCGAGACGTTGGGTCTGCCGACGGCGCGTTACGCGTTCGCCGACAGTCTGGACGAGCTGCGTCAGGCGGTGGCCGAGATCGGCACGCCGTGTGTGATCAAGCCGATCATGAGCTCCTCCGGCAAGGGGCAAAGCGTCTGCCGCACGCCGGAGGGCGTCGAGGCGTCGTGGCAATATGCGATGGAAGGCGGACGGGCCAAACAAGCGCGCGTCATCATCGAGGAGTTCATCCATTTTGATTCGGAAATTACGCTGCTGACGGTGCGTTCGGTGTCCGGCACGACGTTTTGCCAGCCGATCGGCCACCTTCAGCAGGACGGCGACTACATCGAGTCGTGGCAGCCGCACGCCATCAGCGACGCGCAACTCGCCGAAGCGCAGCAGATTGCCGGCGCGATCACCGATGCGCTTGGCGGGTACGGGATTTATGGCGTCGAGTTGTTCCTGACGGCCAAAGGCGTCTATTTCAGCGAGGTGTCGCCGCGCCCGCACGATACGGGCATGGTGACGATGGCGACGCAGGATTTGTCCGAGTTTGCGCTGCATGCGCGGGCGATTCTCGGTTTGCCGATTCCCGGCATCCGCCTGTTGACGCCGGGCGCCAGCTATACGCTCAAAGCTGACCGCGAGCAGGAAAATTATGCGATTGGCGGGCTGGAGGAAGCGTTGTCCGTGCCAAACACGCAGGTGCGGATTTTCGGCAAGCCGAAGACGCTTGCCGGCCGCCGGATGGCCGTGGCGCTGGCCAGCGCCGACACGGTCGAAGCAGCGCGCGCGCGGGCCAAACAGGCGGCCGAAGCGCTGCAATTCCATTATTTTTAGACAGAAAGCCAGGGGGAATACGCCTTGCAAGCGAAGCCAGCACGAATGTCCAGAACTGTTTTAACTGAAATTATTTTTCCTTCTGATACGAACTACCACGAAACCGTGTTTGGCGGGCGGGTGATGCATTTTATCGACAAGGTGGCGACGATTGCCAGCATGCGCCATTCGCGCCGAGCCGTGGTGACGGCATCGAGCGACAGCCTCGATTTCCTGGCGCCGGTCCGCTTGGGCGAAGCGATTCAACTGGAAGCGTTTGTTACCTGGTCGCACCGCAGCTCGATGGAGGTTTATGTCAAGGTGGAGTCGGAAAATTTATTTACCGGCGAAAAAAAGCTGACCGCGACCTCGTATTTGACGTTTGTCGCGCTCGACGAAAAAGGCCAGCCGTGCCCGGTGCCGGCGGTGCTGCCGGAAACGGACGAAGAGAAGCGGCTGTTCGAAACGGCCCATGCCCGCTACGAGGCGCGCAAGCAGCGCAAGGCGGAGCGCCAGACGTTGCATTAGGGTGAGGGCAGCCGGGCCGCACATCAAACGGCGCGAGCCGATCAAGGGGTGATTCGCGAGTGAACGCACACGAAATCGATTATGCGATTTACGGCAACGAAATGCAGTATATCGAAATTGAGCTGGACCCGGGCGAAAGCGTCGTGGCCGAAGCCGGCAGCCTGATGATGATGGAACAGAATATCCAGATGGAGACGATTTTCGGCGATGGCAGCGGCGGGAATCAGGGCTTTATGGGCAAGCTGTTTGGCGCGGGCAAGCGGCTGTTGACCGGCGAAAGCCTGTTTATGACCGTGTTTACGAACCGCAGCCATAGCGGCAAGGAACGGGTGACGTTTGCTGCGCCGTATCCCGGCAAAATTTTGCCGATGGACCTGCAGACGTTTGGCGGCAAGCTGATTTGTCAAAAGGATTCGTTCCTCTGTGCGGCCAAAGGCGTTTCGATCGGCATCGAGTTTCAGCGCAAGCTCGGCGTCGGTTTTTTTGGCGGGGAAGGTTTTATCATGCAAAAAATCGAAGGCGACGGACTGGCTTTCGTCCATGCCGGCGGCGCGATTTGCGAGAAGGTGCTGCGCCCGGGCGAGATGCTGCGCATCGATACCGGCTGTCTGGTGGCGATGACGCAGGAAGTGCAATACGATATCGAGATGGTCAAAGGGATCAAAACGGCGTTTTTCGGCGGCGAAGGCCTGTTTTTCGCCACGCTGCGCGGTCCGGGCCGCGTCTGGATTCAATCGCTGCCGTTCAGCCGGCTGGCCGACCGGATCGTCTCCGCTTCGCGGGCCGGCGGGCGCAAGGAGGAAGGCAGCATTCTTGGCGGGCTTGGCAATTTGCTGGACGGCGACAACCGTTAGGCGGAATTGGCGGATAGGCAAACGACGGCGAACGCCCATTGCGCGCCCGCGCTGCGCCTTTTGACCAGATGGTCCGCGGTCCGTTTTCAGCAAGTGAAGGCGAACGATTCGCCGCATGGCGCCCGCGCCACATCAGTACATACAAGCAACCGGTTTTCCGTCTTGGACGGGGAGCCGGTTTTTTTGGTCCCTGGACTTTTGGCCGATATCCGGTTTCGGCGAGCGGATGAAAAATCAGGCTTTTTTCCGTGTGAAATATGGCAAAAACGCATTGACAGCAGCGCGGGCGCGGTGCTAATATACATCTATAATTAATTCTTAGTAATCATATCGGAATTATTTATAAATCGACCGGACCGCCGGAGATGTCCGCTGACGCGAACCTAAGCCGCGAGCTGATCAGCGGCCCGGCGGCCGTTTTATGGCCCTATACGAGAGAGCAAGCGGAAAGCGGGGAATGATCACGATGCACATCTCAGTGCGAAATTTACGAAAAAGCTTTGGCCATTATCAAGCCTCCAAGGATGTCAGCTTTGATATTGAGAAGGGGAAGCTGATCGGCTTTCTGGGGCCCAGCGGCGGCGGCAAAACGACGATTTTACGCATGTTGGCCGGCCTGGAGCAGCCGGATTCCGGCGATATTTGCTTTCATGGCGAACGCGTAAACGAATTGAGCCCGCAAAAGCGCCATATCGGCTTTGTGTTTCAAAATTATGCGCTGTTCAAGCATATGAGCGTGTTTGACAATATCGCGTTTGGGCTGGAAGTGCAAAAGGAGCGCAAGGAGCAGATCCGGCAGCGCGTGCTGGAGCTGTTGGAGCTTACGGGCCTGAAAGGGTTGGAAAACCGTCTGCCGCATCAGCTGTCCGGCGGCCAGCGCCAGCGTGTGGCGTTCGCCCGGGCGCTTGCGCCCAATCCCCAGCTGCTGCTGCTTGACGAGCCGTTTGCGGCGATTGACGCCAAGGTGCGCAAGGAGCTGCGCGGTTGGCTGCGCGAGATGATCGGCCGCGTTGGGGTGACAACGATTTTCGTCACGCACGATCAGGAGGAAGCGGTGGAGGTCGCCGATGAGATCATGATCATCAACCAGGGGCGTCTGGAGCAAAAAGGCACGCCGCTGGACATTTACCAGCATCCGCAGACCTCGTTCGTCGCCGGCTTTATCGGCGAATCGAACCTGCTGGACAATATTGCCGGCCTGCGCGGCTTTGAGGCGGCAGCGCCGGACGTCAAGGCGATTTTGCGCCCGGAATTTATCGATATCGGCTTCGCCAGGGAGCTGTCGCACCCGTCGGCTGCTCAGCCCGGCGTTGTGCGCAACGTCTTTTTCCGCGGCACCAGCTGGCAGGTGGAGGCGGAAACCGCCGGACGCCGTGTGTTTGGCTACCGCTCGCTGGAGCAGGAGCCGCTGCAGCCAGGCGACGAGGTGCAGGTGCTGATTCATCGCATTTATACGTTTAACGATAACGGAGCAACCATGCTGGAAAACGCCCTGAAATTCGATCCGCTGCCCGTGCACATCTAAGCTCGCGGAGCAAGCCCACGTGGAAAGGAACCTGCCTTATGGAGCATACGATCACGATCAACAGCGCCAGCGCCGAGCTTGCCGCCACGCTGCATTATCCCGCCGCCGACACCCGCAAGCCAAACAGCGATTGTCAGCGTTGGCCGCTGGTCATCATCTGTCACGGTTTTATCGGCAGCCGCATCGGCGTGGACCGGCTGTTCGTCAAAGCGGCGCGCGAGCTGTCCCGGCAGGGTTTTCTCGTGTTGCGCTTCGATTACGGCGGCTGTGGAGAAAGCACCGGCGACTACGGGGCGGGAGGCTTGGACCAACTGATTGAACAGACGCGCTCCGTGATCGATTACGCGCTGACGATCGATTGCGTCGATCTGTCGCGGGTTACGTTGCTTGGCCACAGCCTGGGCGGGGCGACGGCCGTGCTGACGGCGGCTCGCGATCATCGCGTCAAATCGCTGGTGCTCTGGTCGGCTGTCGCTTACCCGCACAGCGACATCGTGCGCATCGTTGGCAAAGCCGAATATGAGCGCCTCGAAGCCGGCGGCACGATCGATCACAGCGGCTATGAGCTGACCAGCCGGTTTTTCGATTCGTTGGCTCGGCATCAGCCGCTGGACCAGCTGCGTAAATTCCGCGGCGATGCGCTGGTCGTGCACGGATCGGGGGACAGCATCATCCCCGTCGACTATGCGCCGCTGTATCAAAACCTGTTTTGGCAGCGCCGCGAGGGCGGCTGTGATCTGGAGCTGATCTTTCAAGCAGATCATACGTATTCCAACCATACACATACGACTGCGCTAATCGGCAAGACGGCCGCTTGGCTGCAGGCAATCGAAAGACGCAAACGGGAATGGAACGATTGGACAATTTGACGAGCGGCCTGCCCGTGGGCGCGGCTCGATACTTAAACGCGAGTGGAGGAACTCCTGATGGCAAAACCGTTGGAATTGGATGAACTATGGCTCGACCGGATCAAGCAAATGGTGAACGGACTGGAATACGGTTCCGTGCAAATCGTGGTGCATGACGGCAAAATCGCGCAAATCGACCGCACCGAGCGCAAGCGGTTCGAAGCGCCGCAGCCGCAGCTGCAGGCGGTCAAGCCGGCCAAAAAGGCGGGCAGCAAGGCATAGCGAGCCGCTGTGGCAGGTTGACCGCAAGCGCCGCGCACCGGGAGCCGCGCGAACGGTGGCAGCGGGGATGCCGCCGCGTGCCGGCCGAAAGCGCGCCATGCGGCCAAGGCGGCCCGTGCGGCATTGGATAAAAAGCTTTCTTTCCATGGGGAGGAAAGCTTTTTTCTTGGCCCCGATTCGGCGTATACTGGAGGAAAGTCGAATCGCAAACGGAGGACGCCGCATGCAGGAACGGCAGCATCGAATCGTCAACGCGCAAGGAATCGAGATTTTTGTTTATGGCTGGCTCCCCGAGTCGGGAACGGCGGTCCGCGCCGTCGTGCAGCTTGTTCACGGGCTGGCGGAAACGGCGGAGCGTTATGCGCGGCTGGCCGCAGCGCTGACGGTGCGCGGTTATGCCGTGTACGCCGGCGATTTGCCCGGGCACGGCCGCACGGCGGGAGCGGTGGAGCGAGTTGGCCTTGTTGGGGCGGACGGTTTTTCGCACATGACCGATACGGTGGCGCTGCTTATCGAGCGGCTGGCCCGGCAGGAGCATCCGCGGCTGCCGGTTTATGTGCTGGGGCACAGCATGGGTTCGTTTATTGCCCAGCAGTTGATGTACCGTTATCCGGGCAGCGTGGACGGCGTCGTGTTGTCCGGCACAAACGGCAAGACGGGGCCGCAACTCGCCGCCGGCATCCTGCTGGCGGCATGTGAAACAAAGCTGCGCGGCGGCGAGCATCGCAGCACGCTGCTGAACAGCTTGACGTTCGGTGGGTATAACCGGCCGTTTCGCCCGAACCGCACGCCGTTCGACTGGCTGAGCTGCGATCCGGCGGAGGTGGACGCTTACGTGCGCAACCCGTATTGCGGCGGCGTGTTTTGCTCGCAGTTTTTTTGGGATTTTCTGCGCGGGTTGGCCGATATCCACAAGCCGGCGAATATGGCGCGCATCCCGAAGCAGCTGCCGGTGTACGTATTTGCCGGCGCCAGCGATCCGGTCGGCCGGATGGGCCGCGGCGTGCAGCAACTGCTCGGCATGTATGCCCGGCTTGGGCTGACGAACGTCAGCAGCAAGCTGTATCCGCAGGGACGGCACGAGATGCTGAACGAAACGAACCGCGCCGAGGTGACTGCCGATCTGCTGGCATGGCTGGACGCGCAGACGGCGGCGCGCTAGAGGGATGAAGCGGATTCGGGCGAAGGCCGCGGCATCAAGCGCCGGCCAAAGCGCTGGCGGCTGCACGGCGTGGCGGAGAGACTCCGCCGGCGCCGGCGGCGCGGCGAATCACGGTGGTCAGCTTGCCGGCTGCTGGCATTGGAGCGGCATCAAATGGCGGCTTGGCATCATAAAAGGCGTTTCCCTGAATGCAAAGGGAAACGCCTTTTTGCCGCGCCGTTTTGCGCTGCGCCGTCAGCTTTCGCCGGCTGGCGGCGCGGCGAGCAGCGCCGCCGTAAGCAGCGGCACAACCTCAAACAAATCGCCGACGATGCCATAGTCGGCAACCTGGAAAATCGGGGCCTCCGGGTCCTTGTTGATCGCTACGATGACCTTGGAGCCGCTCATCCCGGCGAGATGTTGAATGGCGCCGCTGATGCCGCACGCGATATATAGCACCGGGGTGACGACCTTGCCCGTTTGCCCGATCTGCAGCGCGTAGTCGCAATACCCGGCGTCGCAGGCCCCGCGCGATGCCCCGACAGCGCCGCCAAGCGCCGCCGCCAGCTCTTCGAGCGGGCGGAAGCCTGCGGCGCTGCGCACGCCCCGGCCGCCGGACACGACGATTTGCGCTTCGGCCAAATCGATCGCCCCGGCGGCCCGGCGGACAACTTCCCTGACGACGGCGCGCAGGGAAGGAGGCGTAAAGGCGACGTCGATCACGTCGCCCGCACCCGCGGCGTTTGTCGGAGCCGCCGCCGCGATATTGCCCGGACGCAAGGTGACGATCCACAGCTCGTCGGCGTCCGCAAACGCTTTGACCTCGTACGCTTTCCCGGCGTACAGCGGTCTTGTCAACACCACGCGCTCGCCGTCGCGGGCCAGCGCGGTCACATCGGCCAGCTGCCCAACCCCCAGCTGGCCGGCCAACAGCGGCGCCGTGTCGCGCCCGGCCGCCGTAGCCCCAAGCAGCAGCGCCTGCGCCTGCGGCTCAGCCGCCTCCAGCACGGCGCGCAGCGCCGCAGCTTGCGCCTCGGGGCTGTACACGGCGAGCGTTTCATGCTCGACGACGTACACCCGCTCGGCGCCGGCCGCGGCCAGCTCGCCCGCATAACAGCGGCAGCCCTGCGGGCCAAGCAGCGCCGCCGCCACGACGTCGCCCTCCGCTGCGCACAGCCGCGCCGCCGCAAGCGCCTCCAGCGTCACCTGGCGCAGCTTGCCGCCGCGCAGCTCGGCCGCAACCAACCACGTTTTGCTCATCGCAATCCCTCCGCATCGTTTGTTATAGACTGGTTATGGCGTTACGCCGAGTCGAGACCGTTTCTCCAGTTCCTGCGATCAGTTTCCGTCAACCCCCGAGCCATTCCGCTGCTTGTCGTCGTCCAGTCGGGAGTGTTTCCGGCGATCTGGCGGCCCGGCGGCCAAAACCCGCTTGTCGAAGCTTTTCACATATCCGGGCCAGGCCCATTTAATAAGCCCCGCACGATGGGCCTGGCGCTTATGACCATATCCGTGCGGTTCGCCGCAGTTGCGTCACGTGTTCGATCCACATCACTCGCCGAAGCCGGCCCGCACGTCGGGACCGGGCCGCTTGGCACTAACCCGCCGCCGGCCCGATTCATCTGAACCCATGCCGCACCACTTGCCCCGTTCCGCACCGCTGCCGGGCCAGAAACCTGCGCCACCCGCCACGCCACCGCTACAGCAGCGGGCCGGTGCGGGCATCGCTGCGCAGCGCTTGCGCCAGCGCCGCAGCTTGCGCGGCTGCGTCGCCGCCAAGCCGCTGCCCGACGGAGCGGGGCGGCGGCGCAAACAACGCGACACGCTCCGTCTTCGCCGGCGGCGGCGTCAAACCAAGCTCGCTTAGTCCGACGCGGTGTAAGGGCTTTTTTTTCGCCTTCATAATATTGGGCAGCGACGGGTAACGTGGTTCGTTCAAGCCCTGCTGCGCGGTAATCAGCGCCGGCAGCGGCAGCTCGATACGCTCGCTGTCGCCCTCGGCATCGCGCCATACCAACGCAATCCCGTCCTGCACATCAAGCTGCGTAACCGCCGCGGCGTGCGGAATATCGAGCAGCGCGGCCAGCCGCACCGCCACTTGACCGGCGCCGTTGTCGACGGAGAAAAAGCCCCCCAACACCAGATCGAACGCTTTCGTCCGCAAATACGCGGCGAGCGCCAGCGCCACCCCATGCTCATCGCCGCCCAGCGGCCCGCCGTCAATCAGCGCGGCTTCATCGGCGCCCATCGCCAGCGCCGTGCGCAGCGCATCGGCAGCGCGCTGCGGGCCGACCGAAAGCACGGTGACGCGGCCGCCAAACCGCTCGCGTTGCCGCAGCGCTTCTTCTATGGCGTATTCATCGTACGGGTTGATGATCCATTTGGCGTTTTCCTCGTCGATTGCGCCGTTGTGCAGCGTAATTTTCTCCTCCGTATCAAATGTTTGCTTGATCAGCACAAAAATGTCCATAAGATAAGCCCCCTTCGGAATATACATGAACAACAACGGCGCTTCCTTATCGCAACGGATGATTCATGTATATGGGGCAACCGGCGAATTAATCGCTTTTGCCGCTGAAAGCGCATGTGTCCGGCCGTCTTTCGCATGGCCCGAGCCGGCATTGGCCTTGCAGGCGGCGGATGCGGAAGCGCCGGTTCGTCGACGAGAGGGGGATGAAACGTCATGAGCGCCGCTTTGCTGCAATTCGTTTTGTTTTTGCTGGTCACAGGTTATGCGGTGTACCGCTTTGCGCGGATCGTGCAACGCCGTTTCGCCAACGTGCGGCTCGGCCGGCCGATCGAACGAAGGCGCGCACCCGGCCGGCGGCTGCGCACGTTGCTGGTCGAAGGGTTGGGGCAATCGCGGCTGCTCCACGATCCGAAAAGCGGCGTCATGCACATCGTGCTGCTGTACGGCTTCCTGATCGTGCAGCTCGGCGCGCTCGATTTGCTGGCCAAAGGCTTAGCCGGCCGCGGGCTGCCGCTGCCCGGCTACGAAGTATTTGGCTTGATTCAGGAAACGGTGGCGGCGCTGATCGTCGCAGCAACCGCTTACGCCGGCTATCGCCGGTACATCGAAAAGCTGGCACGGCTTAAGCGCGGCTGGAAGCCAAGCATCGTGCTGTTTTTTATCGTGCTGCTGATGATTTCGGTGTTTGCGGCGCTGGCGTTCGAGCGGCTGGAGGAAGGACGTCCGGCCTCGGGGCTGGCCCCGGTGTCTTCGCTGCTGGCGGCGGCGCTTGGCGGCATGTCTCCCGCGGCGGCCCATGCGGGTTTTACAGTCGCCTGGTGGGCGCATTTGCTTTTGCTGCTGTCGTTTCTCGTGTATGTGCCGCAGTCGAAGCATTTTCACATCATCACCGCGCCGCTCAATTTGTGGCTGGGGCGCACGTCGCCGCCGGGCAAGCTGAGCAAACTCGATCTTGAGGCGGAGGAGGAGGAGGAAAGTTTTGGCGTGGCGCGGATCGAACATTTTACGCAAAAACAGCTGTTGGACCTGTACGCCTGCGTCGAATGCGGCCGCTGCACCAGCGTCTGCCCGGCGAACACGACCGGCAAGCTGCTGTCGCCGATGCATCTGATCACCAAGCTGCGCGATCATTTGACCGCGGTGGGAGCGGCGCAAGCGGCGCGCCGTCCGTCGGCACGGGCCTGGGCGGTGGAGGACGGAGACAGCCAAATGGCGGGGGAAACGGGTGCGGAGGGAGGCGGACGGCCCCTGCTGGCCGGCGGCATCATCAGCGAGGAGGAGCTGTGGGCGTGCACGACGTGCCGCAATTGCGAGGAAATGTGCCCGGTGGGCAACGAGCATGTCGACAAAATCATCGACCTGCGCCGCTATCTGGTGTTGACCGAAGGCTCCATGCCGCCGGAAGCTCAGCGCGCGCTGCAAAACATCGAACGGCAAGGCAACCCGTGGGGCTTAAGCCGGTCGCAACGCGCCGACTGGTTGCGCGAGCTCGACCCGGAAGGCAAGCTGCATGTGCCAACCGTCAAGGAAAATCCCGATTTCGACGTGTTGTTGTTCGTTGGGTCGATGGGTTCTTATGACCGGCGCAGCCGCAAAATCACCCATGCGCTCGTCCGCTTGCTCCGCGCCGCCGGCGTTAATTTCGCCATTCTCGGCAATGAGGAAAAAAACTCCGGCGATACGGCGCGTCGCATGGGCAACGAATTTTTGTTCCAGCAGCTTTGTGCGGACAATATCGCGCTGTTCGAGCGCTATGGCGTGCGGACGATCGTTACGGCGTGCCCGCACACGTTGCATGCGATGCGCAACGAATATCCCGACTTCGGGCTGACCGCCGAGGTGCTGCACCACAGCGAGCTGCTGGCCCGGCTCGTCGCTGCAGGGCGGCTGCGGCCGCAGCATCCGCTGGACGAACGGATCGTCTACCACGATTCATGTTATTTGGGCCGCTACAACGGGATGTACGACCCGCCGCGGGCGATTTTGCAGGCGATTCCCGGCGTCCGGCAGGTCGAGCAGCCGCGCTCGCGCCAGCGCAGCATGTGCTGCGGGGCCGGCGGCGGCTTGATGTGGATGGAGGAGCGCAGCGGCTCGCGGGTCAACGAAGCGCGCACCGCGCAGCTGCTGGCCGCCGAGCCGACGCTGATCGGCTCTGCTTGTCCGTATTGCCTGACGATGTTGGAGGACGGCACGCGGCAACTGGACGGCGAGCAAGCCGTGCCGGTGCGCGATATCGCTGAGCTGCTGGCGCTGTCCGTATTTGGTCCCGACAAGACAGGAGGTTGATGGTAAGCGATGAAAAGCATTCGTACAGCCGCCGTCATCGGCTCTGGCGTGATGGGTTCGGGCATAGCCGCCCATTTGGCGAACGCAGGCGTGACGTGCCTGCTGCTTGATCTTGTGCCGGCCGCGCTGCTTCCCGCGGAGGAGGCGGCCGGGCTGACGCTGGCTGATCCGGCCGTGCGCAGCCGGCTGGCCCGGCAGGCGGTCGCCGGGCTGGTCAAGGCGAAGCCGGCGCCGCTCTACAGCGAGGCGTTTGCGGCGCGCATCGCGCCGGGCAATGTCGAAGATGACTGGCATCAGCTGCAGGGCGTCGACTGGATTATCGAAGCGGTCGTCGAAAGCTTGCCGGTCAAACGCGAGCTGCTGGCCCGCATCGAGGCGGTGCGGGCGCCGGGAACGATCGTGTCGTCGAATACGTCGGGCGTCTCGATCGCCGCGATGGCCGAAGGGCGAAGCGCGGCGTTCGCCGCGGCGTTTCTCGGCACGCATTTTTTCAATCCGCCGCGTTATATGAAGCTGCTGGAAATCATTCCCGGTCCGCTGACGTCGCCGGACACGGTGCGCGAGCTTGGCGCGTTCGCTGCCGAGCGGCTGGGCAAAGGCGTCGTTGTCGCCCGCGATACGCCGAATTTTATCGCCAACCGCATCGGCACGTACGGCTTGCTGGTGACGTTGCGCGAGCTGGCGGCCGGCGGCTGGACGGTCGAGGAGATCGACGCCGTGACCGGACCGGCGCTTGGCCGGCCGAAAAGCGCGACCTTTCGCACGCTGGATCTCGTTGGTCTTGACACGATGTTGCGCGTGGCCGACAACGTGTGCAGCCAGACAGCCGATCCGGCCGAGCGGGACGTGTTTGCACCGTCGCCGGTGCTTGAGCGGCTCGTCGAGCAGGGCTGGCTGGGGGAAAAAAGCGGCCAGGGCTTTTACCGCAAGATACGCACGCCGACCGGCAGCGCGATCGAAGCGCTCGACCTGGGGACGCTGGTTTATGCCCCGGCGCGCAAGGTCACGTCGCCGGCGCTGGAAGCGGCGCGTCAGGCCAAGGGAGCCGGCGCCAAGCTGCGGGCGCTGCTGGCCGGCCAGGACCGTTACGCCGAGCTGGCTTGGCGGCTGCTTAAGCCCTTGCTGCTGTATGCGGCTGCCAAGCTGGAGGAAATCGCCGATTCGATCGTTGAGGTCGACCGGGCGATGAAGTGGGGGTTTAGCTGGGAGCTGGGACCGTTTGAGGTTTGGGACGCCATCGGCTTGCGCCGCTCTGTTGAACGGATGGCGGCGGAGGGCGAGAGCGTGCCGGAATGGGTGAAGGTATGGCTTGCCGGAGGGCGCGAAAGCTTTTATGAACGGCGTGGCGGCGCGGTGTTTGCCGCATCGCCCGCCGGGGGCGGACAGCGGCAGGTTGAAGAGGACCCCGAGCTGGTTTCGCTGGCCGCTTTGAAGGAGCAGGGCCGGGTCATTCGCAGCAATAGCGGGGCCAGCTTGATCGATTTGGGCGACGATGTGGCGTGTCTGGAGTTTCATTCGCCAAACAATGCGATCGGGGCCGATATTTTGGCGATGGTGCAGGCGAGCGTCGAGGAGGTGCGCCGCCATTACCGCGGGCTGGTGCTGGCTAACGAAGGACGGCATTTTTGCGTTGGCGCCAACTTGATGCTTTTGCTGATGGAAGCGCAGGACGGCGAATGGGAGGAGGTTGATGCGATCATCCGTTTGTTCCAGACGGCGACAATGGCGCTTAAGGGGCTGGAAAAGCCGGTTGTCGCCGCCCCGCACGGCATGACGCTTGGCGGCGGCGTGGAGATGTGCCTGCCGGCCGACCAGCTCGTCTGCTCGGCGGAGACGTATTTGGGGCTCGTCGAAGCCGGCGTTGGCCTGATTCCCGCCGGCGGCGGCTGCAAGGAGCTGGCGCTGCGGGCCAGCCGCCGGCTGCCGGAGCCCGATGGCGAGCTGCAGCCGCTGATCAACGCGGCGTTCGAGACGATCGGCATGGCGAAAGTGTCGACGAGCGCGTTTGACGCCGCCCGGCTTGGCCTGCTGCGGCCGCAGGACGCCGTTGTGCTGCGGCATGAGCGGCGCATCGGCGCAGCGAAGCTGGCCGTGCTGCGGCTGGAGCAAGCCGCCGGGCTGGTGCCGGCAAGCGGCGAAGCGCCGGCGGCGGGCGGAGCTTTCGCGCCGGCAGCGGCGGGCGGCGGGCCGGGGGCCGACGGCGCCGATCCGGCCGCCGGGCGGCCCGGTTCAGCCGCGCCGGCGGAACGCCAGCCGCCGAAGGGCCCGCCCGGCGCAGCGGCCCGGCCCCACGCGCCTGCGCGCGGCGAGCTGGTGCGCGTCGTCGGCGCGCCGGGCAAAGCCGTGCTGCAGCTTGGCGCAAATGCGCTGCTGCACGGCGGCTACATCAGCGCGCACGACCATAAGATCGCCGGCAAGCTGGCCCATGTGCTGGCCGGCGGCGACGCTCCGGCCGGGGCGCTGGTCAGCGAGCAGTATTTGCTCGATCTGGAGCGCGAGGCGTTTCTCAGTTTGTGCGGCGAGCCGCTGACCCAGCAGCGGATGCTGCATATGCTGACCAAGGGCAAGCCGCTGCGCAATTAAGGAGGGATCGTTGTGGAGGACGCTGTCATTGTCTCAATTACGCGCACGGCCGTCGGCAAGTCGCGCAAGGGGGCGCTGGCCGATACGCGCGCCGAAGATCTCGGGCGCACGGTGCTGGAAGAAGCGGTGCGCCGGGCGCCGGGGCTCGCCAAGGTCGACGTCGACGATGTGATCGTCGGCTGCGCGATGCCCGAAGGCGAGCAGGGGTTGAACTTCGCCCGCACGATGGCGCTGTATGCGGGCTTTCCCGTGACCGTGCCGGCGATCACGGTCAACCGGTTTTGCGCCTCCGGGCTGCAGGCGATCGCGTTTGCGGCAGAGCGCATCGCGCTCGGGCGGGCGGAGGCGATTGTCGCCGGAGGCGTCGAGAGCATGAGCCACGTGCCGATGGCCGGGTTCAAGCTTGCGCCGCATCCGCAGCTGGTTGAGACCATGCCCGAGCTGTACATGGGCATGGGCCACACCGCCGAAGCCGTCGCCCGGCGCTTCGGGATCACGCGCGAAGACCAGGACGCCTTCGCGCTGGCCAGCCACCGCAAGGCTGACGCCGCCTTGCGCGCGGGCCGCTTCCGCGACGAAATCGTGCCGGTGGCTGCCCTGCGTCGCGGTGTCGACCCCAGCGGCCGGCCCTTTGCACAGCCGCTGTTGTTCGACACGGACGAAGGGGTGCGCCCGGACACGTCGCTGGCGGGCCTCGCCAAGCTCAAGCCCGCGTTCAGCCTCGGCGGCACAGTGACAGCCGGCAACGCTTCGCAGATGTCGGACGGGGCCGCCGCCGCCGTCGTGCTGAGCCGCCGCAAAGCCGAGGCGCTTGGGCTGCGGCCGCTGGCGGCGCTGCGCGCCTTTGCGCTGGCCGGCGTCGAACCCGAGCTGATGGGCGTCGGCCCGGTGCAGGCGATTCCGCGTGCGCTGCGCTGCGCCGGCCTCACCCGCGAGCAGGTGGACCTGTACGAGATCAACGAGGCGTTTGCTGCGCAATGCATGCACGTGATCCGCGAGCTGGAGCTCGACGAGGCGCGCGTCAACGTCAACGGTGGAGCGATTGCGCTTGGCCACCCGCTGGGCTGCACCGGGGCGAAGCTGACGGCCAGCCTGATCTACGAGCTGCGGCGGCGGGGCGGCGGCATCGGCGTCGTGTCGATGTGCGTCGGCGGCGGGATGGGCGCGGCCGGTGTGTTCGAGGTATATCCTGCCGAGGGCGAAGCCCGGCCAAACCTGCTAAAAACCCCCGAGATTGAGGAGGGAGACGCATGAAAGATGGGAAGATCGTCGGAGGCAGCTTTGTGATCGCCGACACCGACTTTCGCACGGTGACGACGCCGGAGGATTTAACCGGGGAGCAGCGGCTGATGGCCGAAACGACGCGCCAGTTTGTCGACGGGGAGGTGCTGCCGCACGACGAGCGGCTGGAGCGGCTCGATTATGAGCTGACCGTCGCCTTGATGCGCAAGGCCGGCGAGCTGGGGCTGCTCGGCGCCGACGTGCCGGAAGCCTACGGCGGTTTGGGCCTCGACAAAATCAGCTCGACGCTGATCAGCGAAACGCTGGCCCGCGCGTCGTCGTTTGCGCTGTCGGTTGGCGCGCATGTTGGCATCGGCACGTTGCCGATCGTCTTTTTCGGCAATCAGGCGCAGAAGGAACGCTATTTGCCGGAGCTGGCCGCCGGCACGAAAATCGCCGCTTATTGCTTGACCGAACCTGCCTCCGGCTCGGACGCGCTTGGGGCGAAAACGACGGCCCGGCTGAGCGAAAACGGCAGCCACTATGTGCTGAACGGCTCCAAGCTGTACATCACCAACGCCGGCTTCGCCGATTTGTTCATCGTTTATGCCAAAGTTAACGGCACGGATTTCAGCGCTTTTATCATTGAGCGCGACACGCCAGGCTTTACGTTCGGACCCGAGGAGAAAAAAATGGGCATCAAAGGCTCCTCGACGCGCCCCTTGTTTTTCGAAGACGCGCCCGTGCCGGCGGACCGGCTGCTTGGCGAGGTTGGCAAAGGGCATGTGATCGCCTTCAACATTCTGAACATCGGCCGGTTCAAGCTGGCCGCAGGTTGTCTGGGCGCAGCGAAGGAAGCGATCGCGCTGTCGGCGCGTTTTGCCAACCAGCGCAAGCAGTTTGGCACGCCGATTTCCGGCTTTCCGCTCGTCGCCGCCAAGCTGGCCGACATGCAGATTCGCACGTTTGTGCTGGAAAGCATGGTCTACCGCACGGCCGGCTTGATGGACGATGCCTTGGGCGCGATCGATTACGCCGCTCCCGACGCCGGCAGGCAAGCGGCCAAGGCGATCGGCGAATACGCGCTGGAGTGTTCGATCAACAAAGTGCTCGCATCCGAAGCGTTGGACCGGATTGTCGACGAAGGCGTGCAAATTCACGGCGGCTGCGGCTACATTCAGGAATACCCAATCGAGCGGATGTACCGCGATTCGCGGATCAACCGGATTTTCGAAGGCACGAACGAAATCAACCGGCTGCTGATCCCCGGCACGCTGCTGAAAAAGGCGCTAAAGGGCGATCTTCCTCTCTTGCAAAAAGCCCAGGAGCTGCAGGCCGAGCTGCTGGCGCTTGTGCCGGCGGCGGCGGCCCCGGAAGGAACGCTCGCGCAGGAGCAGCAGCTTGTCGCCGCCGGGAAAAAGCTGTTTCTGCTTGTCGGCGGGCTCGCTGTGCAGCGGTACGGTGCAATGCTGGAGCAGCAGCAGGAGGTGCTGGCCGCGCTCGCCGACATGATGATCGAGCTGTATGCGTGCGAAAGCGCCCTGCTGCGCACGCTCAAGCGGCTGGAGCGTTCCGGCTCCGAGAAAGCGCAGCTTTTTGCCGAAATGACGACCGTCTATATTCATGAAGCGTTGGAGCGGATGGAAAGCAGCGCCAAACAGGTGCTGGCCGCGCTTGAGCAAGGCGATGCGCTGCGCACGCAGCTGGCCATCGTCCGCAAGCTGACCCGGCGCGCACCGGCCGACACGGTCGCGCTCAAGCGGGCGATTGCCGCCCGGGTGATCGCAAGCGAAGCCTACACGGTGTAGGAAGACGATCGGGACGGAAGGGGATGGTTCCATGGAGGAAACCGCAAAAATTTGGCTGCGCCATTACCCGGAGGAAGTCGCCTCGACGTACAACTATCCGAAGCATAATCTGGCTCGGCTGCTGGTTGACGCCGCCGGGAAATTTCCGCGCAAGCCCGCGTTGTATTTCATGGGCAAAACGATGACGTACGAGGCGCTGCTCGACCGCGCTTACCGCTTTGCCGGGGGCCTTCAATCGCTTGGCGTCGGGCGGGGCGAGCGGGTGGCGATCATGCTGCCGAACTGTCCGTCCGCGGTGGTTGCCTATTTCGGCACGCTGCTGGCCGGCGCCATCGTCGTGCAGACGAACCCGCTGTATAAAGAGCGGGAGCTGCTGCATCAACTGTGCGATTCCGGCGCAGTCGTGCTGGTGACGCTTGACCAGCTCTACGAGCGGGTGGCGGGCATCCGGGCGCAAACGGCGTTGCGGCACGTGCTGGTGGCGGCGCTGGCCGACGATTTGCCTTTTCCCAAAAACGTGCTCTACGCGCTCAAGCAGCGCAAGGACGGCGACAAGCCGCACGTTCCTTACGGCAAGCGCGGCGTGCTGGCCATGCGCCCGTGGCTGCATGCCGCAGCGCCCGTGTCGGCCTGCGCGGAAGTCGACGCCGAGCGCGATATCGCGCTGCTGCAATATACGGGCGGCACGACCGGCACGGCCAAAGGCGTCATGCTGACGCATTACAATTTGCTGGCCAATACGCATCAAAATTTAAGCTGGTTTTACCGCAGTCGGGAAGGCGAAGAAACGTATTTGGGCGCGCTGCCGATTTTTCACGTGTTTGGCTTGACCGTGCTGCTGCACCAGTCGGTGTTGTCCGGGGCGATGCTGATTCTGATGCCGCGCTTCGAGACGGAGCCGGTGTTGCAGACGATTGCCCGGCTGCAGCCGACGATTTTTCCCGGCGCGCCAACGATGTACATTGCGCTGATCCATCACCCGCGCGTCAAGCGGTATCCGCTCGCTTCCATCGAGGTGTGCGTAAGCGGTTCGGCTCCGCTGCCGCAGGAGGTGCAGGAGCGGTTCGAGGCGCTGACGGACGGGCGGCTGATCGAGGGCTACGGGCTGACCGAGGCCTCGCCGGTGACGCATGTCAACCCGATCTGGGGCCGGCGCAAAATCGGCACAATCGGCGTGCCGACGCCCGACACCGACGCGCGCATCGTCGATATCGAGACGGGTGAAACACTGCCGCCGGGACAGATCGGCGAGCTGCTCGTCAAAGGCCCGCAGGTGATGCTTGGCTACTGGCAGCGACCGGAGGAAACCGCCGCCGTGCTGAAAGACGGCTGGCTGCATACCGGCGATATGGCGCATATGGATGAAGACGGCTATTTCACGATTGTCGACCGGAAGAAGGACATCATTATCGCCGGCGGCTTCAACATTTACCCGCGCGAGGTCGAGGAGGTGCTGTTCGAACATCCGGCCGTGCAGGAAGCCGCTGTCGCCGGCGTGCCGGACGCTTACCGGGGTGAGACGGTCAAGGCGTATATTGTCGTCAAGCCGGGCCTGAGTTTGACCGAGCAGGAGGTGATCGCCTGGTGCAGGGAGCGGCTGGCGGCCTACAAGGTGCCGCGTCAGGTGGCGTTTCGCCCAACGTTGCCGAAAACGATGGTTGGCAAAGTGCTGCGGCGCAAGCTGCTGGAGGATGACGCTGCCGGCGAGCCGTCTTGAAACAGGTTGCGGGAGGGCAAACGAACGCCCTGCGCTCCGGGGGCTGCGCGTGGGGCGGAACACGGCATCGCGCAGCCATGCGCTTGCTCCACGGGTGAAGGCTGGAAGCTTCTCACCCGCGGAGAGAAAGGAGGCCGGCATGGGAGATCAGGAGCAACGCAGGCAAGAGCAGTTGCAGCAGTTGGTGCAGGCCGCAAGCGGAACGTTTTGGGAATATTTGGGTTGCGAGCTGGTTTGTTTGGAGGAACGGCGGGTCGTCGTTGGCCTCAAGGCCGAGCGCCACCATCTGAACTTGATCGGACTTGTCAACGGCGGCGTGTTGTCTTCGCTGCTTGATAACGCGATGGGCATCATGGTGATGTTGGCCCGCCCCGGCGAAAAGGTGGTGACAACGAATTTGAACGTCCATTTCGTCGCCCCGCTTTACGAGGGGCAACTGCTGGTGACTGCCGAGCTGCTGCACCAGTCGAGGAAAATGATCACGGCGCTCGGGCGCGTGAGCGACGGCGCAGGGCGGCTGGGCACGATGGGCAGCGGTTCGTTCCGGGTGATATAACCCGGCGCAGGTTTTCCATACAGGGGCAAAAAATGCAAGCCTGCAAATCGGGACGCAGCCAGGTCCCGCCTTGCAGGCTGTTTGGCCGTGCCGCTTCTGCGGGTTTGGCAAACTGACGCTTGGAGTGCGCGCGGGCGTATGTTACAATTTTCGTCAGACTTACTTACAAGCGGCGAAAAGGAAGAGGGAGACAAGATGTGGGCAAAGCTGTGGGAGCTGTTCATCGGCTTCGGTCGGTCGACGATGCTTGGATATGGCGGCGGACCGTCGATCATTCCGCTGTACGAGCATGAAGTGGTCGGCAAGTTTGCGTGGATGAGCCAGGAGGAGTTCGGACAAGCGCTGGCCTTTGGCAATGCGCTGCCGGGGCCGATCGCCACGAAGCTGGCGGCGTATATCGGCTTTAAAGTCGCGGGTTGGCCGGGAGCGCTGGTGGCGATCGTGGCCGTTGTGCTGCCGACGGCACTATTGATGGTGCTGCTCGTCGGTTTGATGAGCAGATTGTCGGGCAATCCGGTCATTAAAGGGATGATACGCGGCGTGCAGCCGGTGATTTTCGTGATGCTGGCGCTGCTCGCTTACGATTTTGTCAAATATGCGGTGCAGCCAATCGACGGGCCGGTGAAATTTTTGCCGTTTTTGATCGCGGCCGGTTATTTTGTCATGGTGCAATACTTGGGCTTCAGCGCGGTGTGGGGCATCGTCGGCGGGCTTGTGATCGGCGCGTTGTTTATGCGCTGAACCGCACAACGGCCGGATGCGGGCCATTTTATGGCAGGGCCGCCATTCGGCATGGCCCACCAAGCCATGGCGCACCGCGTCCGGTCTGGCTGCTTGGCGGCTGAGCCGGGCGCGGCAGATACCCGGCAGCCACAGCAAAAGCCTGACCATTGGCGGTCAGGCTTTTGCTGTATCCAACGTCAACACGGTAATTTCCGGGCGGCACAGGAAGCGAAACGGCAGCATCGTCATCCCGAGCCCGCGGGTCGTGTAGACGAGCAGCCCCGACGGCGGCACGACATGCAGGCCGCTGACGTATTTGTCGCCATACGGCGGCGTTTCGACCGCGCCCAGCAGCGGCAGCCGGATTTGCCCGCCGTGGCTGTGGCCGGACAGCTGCAGCTGGATGTCCGGCCGGGACGCCGCTTCGTCGGCGAAATTGGCGCAGTGCGACAGCAGCAGCGTACACAGCCGCGGGTTGGCGCCCTCCAGCGCCCGCTGCAGATCGGGATAGCCGGTCCACATATCGGCGACGCCGGCCACCTGCAGCGTGTCGGCCCCCAGCCGGACGAGCGCATGGGCATTGTCGAGCACGGTGAAGCCGCCCTGTTGCAGGATCAGCTTCGTATCCGCGACGCCGGCATATGTATCGTGATTGCCCAGCACGGCCCACTTGCCCAGCGGCGCGGCAAGACCTGCGAGCACGCCTGCGGTTGCCTGCGGGTCTTCGCTGATCCACGAATCGAACAAATCGCCGGTAAAGATGATCATGTCCGCTTGCAGGCGCTGCACCCGGCCGACAATCGCCTGCAACTCGGCCAGCGTCATATGGAAGCCGAGGTGAATGTCGCTGATATGCGCGATGCGCTTCCCGGCGAAAGCTTGCGGCAAGCGCGGCAGCTGCACGCGCAGCGCGACCGTCTCGATCCAGCGCGGCTCGACGTAAGCGGCATAGCTGCCGGCAGCGCCGCCGGACGCCAGCAAAGAGCCGGCCCCTATCGCGACACGCTTCAAAAACGAACGCCGGGTGATCGGTTTTAATGGCGGCAGCACGATAACAAACGCTCCTTACGTCCATGAGTGATCAGGGGATTTTTTCCATTATAGCAGTACGGAAAGACGTTTGGCTAATGCAGCGCCCGCCCCGTTATGAATTGCCGCGTTTGCGGCGTATACTAGGGAAAACGGGACTTGCAGGAAATGGGGGGATAACCAATGGCTGGTTGGTATATCCGCGGCGCGCAGATCGTCACGATGAACGATAGCGAGGAGGTTTTGTTCGGCGACGTGCGGGTGGAGCGCGACCGGATCGTGCACGTCGGCGCGCCGATCGCGCCGCAGCCGGACGACCGGATCATCGAAGCGGCGGGGAAGGTGCTGCTTCCCGGCTTGATTCAGACGCATATTCATTTGTGCCAGACGTTGTTTCGCGGCCAGGCGGACGATCTGGAGCTGCTCGATTGGCTCAGCCAGCGGATTTGGCCGCTGGAGGCGGCGCGCGCCGACGTTGTGCTGACGCTGGACAAAGCGACCGTGCTGCGCGAAGCGAACCGCTCGATCGAGCGTTTGCTGGACATCCGCTGAACGCGAAGGGGCAAGGGGATTCGAACTGGCGCCGGCCCTCCCTGAACGGTCCCCGCGCGCGGCTCCGGGAGCGATGCTTGCCGCACACGGCGACTGTCAGGTCCCTGCGGCATAACCGCGCAGACAACGTGCAAGCTGAATGAATGCGGCGAGCGTTCAGATCGGCCGGCAGGTTGCATAATCCCCTGGGTTTATTTATAATAGTTCTAAATTAGAGCAGAAAAGGAAGGTGCGTTATGTCCAAGTGGAGAGAGCTTACGTCGCTCGAACAATGGCAGCAAGTGCTGGATCATTCGACCGAAAAGCCGGCTGTTGTGCTCAAGCACAGCACGACTTGCCCGGTCAGCGCCAATGCGCTGGAGGAATACGAGGAATATTTGGCCGGCCAGCCCAGCGCCGCCGTCGATTATTACATGGTCAAGGTGATTGAAACGCGTCCGGTGTCGAACCAGATCGCCGAAGACCTGGGCATCAAACACGCTTCGCCGCAAATTTTGTATTTCAAAAACAAGGAAGCGGTCTGGAATACGTCGCATTGGTCGGTAACGGCCAAACATATGGCCGCCGTGCTCGACTAACAACAAGAAGCCTCCGCCAGCCCGAATGCATTCGGACGGACGGAGGCTTGTTTGTTGTTTCAGCGCAGCCCTTTTTCCAGCATGGGCACGAACATGTGCGGCGGCACGGGTTTGCTGAACAAGTAACCCTGCATTTCATGGCAGCCAAGCTTGGGCAGCTCGTCTTTTTGCAGCTCGGTTTCCACGCCTTCGACGATGACGCCAAGGTTCAAATTGTGCGCCAGCTTGATGATTGATGCCACGATCGCCGATTCGGAACGGTTCGTAATGTTGGTGATGAACGAGCGGTCGATTTTCAGCCGGTGAATCGGGAATTTGCTCAAATAACTCAGCGAGGAAAACCCTGTGCCAAAGTCGTCGATCGAAATTTGCACGCCCAGCGCAACCAACTCGTGCAGCTTGGCGACGACCAGCTCGGCGTTGTGCATCGCGACGCTTTCGGTAATTTCCAGCTCCAGCGAAGCTGCGTTCAATTGCGTCCGCTCCAGAACGTCGCGCACCGTGCCGACGAGCGCATCCTGGCGCAGTTGGATTTGCGACAAATTGACGGCGACGCGCAGCCCGGCGTAACCGTTGTCATGCCATTCGCGGCACTGGCGGCAAGCCGTTTCGAGCACGCGCGCGCCGATGGCGACAATCAAGCCGGTTTCCTCGGCAATCGAGATGAAATCGCCGGGATAGAGCAACCCGCGCGTCGGATGCTGCCAGCGGACCAACGCCTCCATGCCGATGATCGTGTTCGTGTTGACATCGATTTGCGGCTGGTAGTGGACGACAAATTCGTCATGCTCCAGCGCCTTGTGCAGCTCGCGTTCCGTCTGCTGGCGGCGCAGCGCTTCCTCGTTCATGCTGGGCGCATAGTAGCGGATATGGTTTTTGCCCTGCTCCTTGACCTTGTACAACGCGATATCGGCGCGGCGGATCAGGTCTTCGGCGTTTACGCCGTCTTCGGGATAAAAAGCCATGCCGATGCTGGCCGACAAATAATGCTCGTTGCCCTGGATGACAAACGGCTTGCGCAGCTCCAGCAGAATGCGGTCGGCGATCGGGAAGGCGTCGTCGCGGTTCCTGATCTGCGGCAGACAGACGATAAATTCGTCGCCGCCCATGCGCGCCACCGTATCGAGATCGCGAATGCTCGCCTTGAGCCGCAGCGCGACCTGCTTGAGCACGGAATCGCCGACGGCGTGGCCCAACGTGTCGTTGATGATTTTGAACCCGTCCATGTCCATGAACAACACGGCGATTTGCGTATGGGTCCGGTCGGCGGCGTTCATTTGCTCCGATACCTGGCGCTCGAACATGCGGCGGTTCGGCAGGTCGGTCAAAGCGTCGTAATACGCCATGTATTGGATCAAATCCTCCGCTTGCTTGCGGTGGGTAATATTTTTAGCGATGCAGTAGACGCCGCTGATCTCGCCATCCGTGGAGATCGGCACAAGGATGATTTGCAGCTCGATGCGCGCTCCGTTTTTGTGGATGATCGCCGCTTCAAAATTTTGCGGCCGGCCGCGCATCGTGCGCTCCAGCTTCTGGATCATCAGCTCCAGATGCTCCGGCACGCACAGCGAAGCCAGCGATCGGCTGCGCAGTTCGGCTTCGGAATAGCCGCATATTTTTTGCGTCGCCGGGTTGGCTCCGGTCAGCTGGCCGGCCAGATCGAGCGCAATGATGCCGTCGGGGTTGTTCTCGAACAGCGATTTGAACTGCTGCTCGCTTTCCCGCAGCTTGCGTTCGGCCAAACGGCGCTCGCTCAAGTCGCGGATGATGACGGCGTAGGCGCCGACGAGGCCGTCGGGCTGGCGGATCGGCCGCACGGCCGCTTTCGTCGGCAGCATCGAGCCGTCCTTGCGCAGCTGGAGGTCGTCGAGCTCGGCCGCCTCCCAGCCGCTGTCCAGCAGCCGCTGCCCGTAGGCGGCGAGCCGCGTTGCGGAGACAACCGGCAACGTGCGGCCGTACAGCTCCGGCCCGGTCCAGCCGAACAACAGGGCAAACGCCTGGTTGATATATTTGACACGATGCTCAAGGTCGCAGACGACGAAGGCCAGACCCGATTGCTGGGCGAACGCCTCGACCATTTCTTTGCTGAAATGCAGTTCCTGCTCTAATTGTACGATGCGGTCTGACAATGGGGGTACCTCCGATTCGGATAGCTCGTTAACCTTTATTATATATGAAAACGCTGGCAATGGCCTATGGTTTTGCGGCGGATCGGCGAATTATTTTGCTCGCCTAATGTCCGCGGCAGCGTTCAAGCGCCCAAATGCGCACGGACAGTTTGCGGGCAAAATGCAGCAGCGGCGCTTCGTCGCCCAGCGTAAAGCCGGAGGACGCGGCGATCGTGTTGCGGCGGATCGTCGCTTGCGCTTCCTGGAGCGGCCACGGTTCGTGGTTGATCTCGCCGCGGAAGATGTGCCCGCTGCGGTTCACCGCGTACAGACAGTAGCGCTCGGTCAGCCAAAACGCCAGCGTGCCGGGAGCGGCGCGGAATACGTCCGACACCGGCAGGTAGTCGGCGTCGAAATACGCCGCGGCCGCACGCCGGTCGCGGCGCTCGCAGACGTAGCGGACGCCGCCTTGGGAACGCTCGGAGCGCATCGCCGCATAGACGTACGGCAGATGGAACCAGGCTCGCGCCGTCTCCACGGCAAGCCGGCTGCGGGCGTCCAGCGTAAAGAAGTAGACGCCGGGTTTGCCGCCTTGCGTCACGTACGTGCGCAGGTTCAGCTCCGGGAACGCCGAGATGCCCGGCAGGGGAGGGACGCCGCGCAACGTCACGCCGCTCATTCGAAACGGCACGACGCCCAGCCAGGCTTGTCCATCGTACGTATCAAGCTCCAACCCGGCGGGAATCAGCGGGGCAAGCGCGTCAGGCGGGAAGGGCCAGTGCGCGAACAGCAAATCCTCCCATACCTGCTTCATGATCCACGGGCGCGCGGGAACGGGCCAGGGACGCGTCATCGGCAATACCTCCTTGAACAGCCGCGGGTCAAGCCGCAGGCTTTGCTGAAAATATGCTTGGCAAATCGCTTCGGCCTTCGCTATACTTAGACGTTAGCCATCCATTTTAATCATTTTCGGGAGAGATTCCGCGTGAGCGCAAACATCAAACCGCAACATCTGATCCCTTATCTGGTCGTCATCGGCATGATCGCGATTTCGTTCTCGGCGATTTTCGTGCGTTGGTCGGCGGCGCCGGCTTCGGTCATCGCCATGTACCGCCTGCTGCTGACCAATGTCTGCATGCTGCCGTTCATCTGGCGGCATGTGCCGGAGATGCGCAGCTTGCGTCCCTTCGACAGCTTCAAGCTCGCGGCTTCGGGCGCGGGGCTTGGCTTGCACTTCATGTTCTGGATGGATTCGCTGAACTACACGACCGTGGCCAGCTCGACGGCGATTCTGACGCTGGAACCGATTCTGGTGACGATCGGGGCTTACGTGCTGTTCCGGCAAAAAACCGGCTTCGTCGCGCAAATCAGCATGACGGTGGCGATTGTTGGCGCCGTCTGCATCGGCTGGGGCGACTTCCGCTTTTCCGGCAGCGCGTTGCACGGCGACCTGCTTTCCTTTCTCAGCACTGTGGCCGTAGCTGTGCATATGCTGCTTGGCAAAAGCTTGCGGGCGCGCATCTCCGCATTTGTCTACAGTTTTTTCGTCTTCCTGTACGCCGGCGGCGTGCTGCTGGTTTACAACGTTATCGGCCATATCCCGCTGCTCGGCTACCCGGCCCGGGAGTGGGGCAACTTCCTGCTGCTGGCGATCGTGCCCACCGTATTTGGTCATTATATATTCAATTGGCTGTTAAAATATATGAAAACGGCCTCCGTGTCGATGATCGTGCTCGGCGAGCCGCTGGGCGCGACGCTGCTGGCGTACGTGCTGCTGGGCGAGCGGGTTACGCTGCTCCAGCTCGGGGCCGGCGCCATGCTGCTTGTTGGCGTGGCCGTATTTTTGCGCAGCAGCGAAGGGGAGGAGCCGCCGGCCGAGCCTGAGGCCCAGCCGCTGCGCCAAGCCGACTAAAGCGGCCGGCGGCTGCTCAGCTGCCGCTTGTGCCGGTCATGGCCGCAAACTCCGCGCGCACCGCAGCCAGGAGGGCCGGATCGCTCAACACGTCGCAAGCTGTGGCCGCCAGCGCCTTCGCCGTCAAGATCATGTTGTCGAGCGCCGGCTCCTGCAGCGCCAGATCGCGGAACTCGCGCGTATGCAGCCAGTGGCGCTCGCCGACAGTGCGGACGAACGGGTGGATCGTGGCGCAGCGCGTGGAGACGTTGCCCAAGTCAAGCGAACCGTGATCTTTGCCGTCGGCAATGGCTGCGGCAGGGATGCCAAGCGCCTGCAAATTGCGGTTGAACGCTGCGGACAACGTTTCGTTCGTGCGCAGCTCGTCATACGAATATTCGTAGTTGGATATTCGCAGCGTACAGCCGGTTTGCAGCGCCGCGCCTTCCGCGCAGCTTCTGACCTTGGCGGCCACGACATCAGTGTAGGCGCGGGATGCTGCGCGCACGTAGAACTGCGCCGCCGCATAATCGGGGATAATGTTGGGCGCCTGGCCGCCGCTGTTGATGATGCCGTGAACGCGGGCATCCGGCTGGAGCTGCTGGCGCAGCGCGTTGATCGCGTTAAACAGCTGCAGCACCGCATCGAGCGCATTGACGCCGTCGGCCGGATTGGCGGCGGCATGGGCCGCCCGGCCAAAAAACTCGAACTGCAGCGCATCCATCGCCAGCGAGCTGCCCGACCGCTCATACCGGTAGAACGGATGGGCCATCAGCGCAATATCGACGTCGTCGAACAGCCCGGCGGCGGCCATCGGCACTTTCGCGCCTTTCGTTTCTTCGGCCGGCGTCCCGTAGACGCGCAGGCTGCCGCCGGTGCGATCAAGCACCGACTTGAGCCCGACCGCAGCGCCGATGCTCATCATGCAGATCAAATGATGGCCGCAGGCGTGGCCCAACTCCGGCAGCGCGTCGTATTCCGCGAGAAAGGCGACGACGGGACCGGGTTTGCCGGAATCGTAGGTCGCGATAAAGGAAGTTGCGATATCCAAAACGCCGCGTTCCACGGCAAAGCCGTGCTCGGCGAGCTCCTCGGTCAAACGGGCGGCGGCGAGAAATTCCTCATGCCCCAGCTCCGGGTTGGCGCCGATAAAACGGGAAATTGCCTTGAACCGTTCCGCGTGCCGGTCGATCGTATCAAAAATCGTCGATTTCATGCTGCCAGCTCCTTGCCACGATTAAGTTATTTCTTATTGTAGTCGATTCGGTCGAAAACTACCACATTTTGGCCGCTGCCAAGCCCGTTAGCCACAACCTGAATCCATAAACAAAGGAGTCGATGCGATTGTGATGAAATATGGACAAGATCCGGCCGAGCACCGCTTTTCGTTGGTGCTGGAGGAGGTGGAGCCGCGTGGCCCATGGTTGGACGTCATCTTGCACCTGATCGCGGAGCCGGATACGCCGCTGCCGGCGGAGCTGGAAGACCCGGGCGTGCTCGTCATCTGCAGCCGGCAAGGCTTGCCCGTGCAAGTCGTCGTGCAGGATGGCGGCTGCGACAGCGAGTTCCAGTTGACGCCAAGCGAGAAGGAACGAATCGAGCGATTTGTTGCGGCAGCGCCGCTTGTACGCCAAACGATTGCGCAAAATGTCTCCCCGCAGTAGTCGTCGATCGGTTTTATGCAAAACTTTGCACTTACATAACTTTACAAGCAGGGAAATTGTCCTTGGGCTGCGAAGTAAATAAGCTACCGGAAGGTTCAGATGCTCAAAAGAGGTGAGAGCAGCACAATGAAAAAACGGACAATTGGCGTACTGACCCCGTTGCTGGACGGTTTTTATTTCAATGGCATTCTCCAGGGCATCCATCAAATCGCAGTCGAGCAGCATGCCAATCTGGTGCTGATTCAAACGATGGATTCCATCATGTCCAAGGTGACGTATCAATGGCATTTGGCAGCGGATTACATAGATGGCTGGATCATCATTTTGAATGCAGTGAGCGACAAGGAGTACGTGAAGCGGATTGAAATGATGCAAAAGCCGATCATCTGCACGCCCAATCTCAGCGATTTCGGCAAGGCGACGACCTTTTTGCTCGACAACGAGCACGGCGGCTACATGACGACCCGGCATTTGATCGAACACGGCCATCGCGACATTGCTTGCATTTATACGAAAATGAACCCGGAAAGCGTGGAGCGTTTCAAAGGTTATGTCCGCGCGCTGGAGGAGCACGGGATCGCGGTCGACCCGATCCGCATCTTTGAAGTCGAAAGCTTGTGGGATGAAAGCGGCGTCGCTGCCGCGGGGGAAATGCTGCGGCGCGGGTTCCCGCTCACCGCGGTAACGGCCAGCTCCGATATGGTGGCGATCGGCTTGATGGACGTGCTGCGGCGTTGGGGCAAGCGGGTCCCCGAAGATATTGCCGTCATCGGCTTCGACAATCTTGATCTGGCCCGGCGCATTTCGCTGACATCGGTCAACCAGCCGTTGTTCGGACGCGGCATGCGGATGGCGACAAGGTTGCTGGAGGAAATCGAAGACGCCTCGCTGGTGCAGACGCGGCAAGTATTTTCCGAAACCGCCTCGCTGGTGCCGCGCCATTCCTGCGGCTGCGAGCCGGTCAATCCGAGCGAAGGGCTGTTTGAAATCCATCAAAACGGTCTGGAGACGATCGATTACTTGTCCAGCGTCATCCATCGCAACCATCAAATCGGGCGCGAGCTGGTCAAGGCGAACGCCCAGAAAATCAAAGATTTGTCATGGCTGTCTTCGACTGAATACACATGGGGTTGCCTGGCGTTATGGTCCGCGTCCGCCGAGGAGCGGCTGCAGATTGAGAGCGTGTATAGCAAAAAGATGGAGCCGCTGCTGCGCAAAGGCGAGATCTATGAGGAAGGGACGTTCCCGCCGGCTTCCATTTACGACATGTTGACCGAGGAAGAGGTGCTGTCGATCTATACGGTCCGCACCGAAGCCCGCAACTGGGGGTTTATCCTGCTGATCGGCCGGGTCAACGACAAAAACCGCACCAGCAACTACCAATACGACACGATGACGCACAGTCTCGATTTGCTCGCCTACGCGCTGGAGCGCGAAGTGATGTATGAACATGCGCGCGAGCGCGAGCACCGGCTGGAGATCGTGTCCACGACGACAAACGACGGTATTTTTGACTGGGAGCTGGCTTCGAATACGATGGTCTGGAACCGCAAAATTTTGCGCATCCTCGGCACGGGCGGGGATACGACGATGACGGCCGGCGATTTTTTCGGCCGGCTGCATCCCGACGACACCGAGCGGCTGCAGCAGCATTTCAACCGGCATGTGTCCGAGCGCGAGCCGTTTCATACCGAGTTCCGGCTGCACAATGACGCGCAGTCGTACATTTGGGTCGAAGCGGCCGGCGAGGTGGTGCGCGATGCAGCCGACCAGCCGGTGCGGATGATCGGCTCGATCCGCGATATTACCGAGCGCAAGGAAGCCGAGGAGCGCATCCGCTACATCGCCTACCACGACGCGTTGACCGATCTGCCGAACCGCCGTTATTTCAATGAGCGCATCGACAAGCAAATCGAGTGCACCGGCGCTTCGTTTGCCCTGATGCTGCTTGACCTCGACCGGTTCAAGCTGATCAACGACAGCCTTGGCCATACGGCGGGGGATTTGCTCCTGCAGCGCGTAGCGGCGCTTATTGCGGAGCAGCTGCGGCCGGAGGATACGGTGGCGCGGTTGGGCGGCGATGAGTTCATCGTGCTTTGCCCGAATCTGACCGATCCGCAGGAGCCGCTGCAGATGGCCGAACGGATCTTCGGCGCGCTCAGCACGCGCCATATGCTGAACGGCCATTCCGTCCACGTGACGTGCAGCATGGGCGTCAGCTTGTACCCCGAACACGGCGGCGACCACGAAACGCTGGTGCGCAATGCCGATATCGCGATGTACGAGGCCAAGAGCAGCGGCAAAAACCGCCTCCAGATTTACCGCGAGCAGATGAGCGCTGTGTCGCGGGACAAGCTGCGCATGGAGAATTGCTTGCGCGGCGCGCTCGATTCCGGCGAATTCGAGTTGTATTACCAGCCGCAATATGATGTCAAGGGCGAGCGGGTGATCGGCATGGAAGCGCTGATCCGCTGGTTCTCCCCGGAGCTGGGCGCCGTCTCGCCGATGAGCTTTATTCCGCTCGCCGAGGAAACCGGGCTGATCAACGCGATCACCGAATGGGTGCTGCGCACCGCTTGCCGGGACAACCAGCGGCTGCTGGAAGCGGGCTTGGCGCCGATGCTCGTTTCGGTCAATATTTCGGCGCTTGATTTCATGGAAGCGGATTTTGTCGCCCGGGTCCGCGACATCTTGCAGGAAACCGGGCTGCCGCCACAGCTGCTCTGCCTGGAGTTGACCGAAACGGCAGCGATCCAAAACCTGGAGCTGACGATCCAGCAGTTGCGCAACCTGATGGACTGCGGCATCAAAATCGCGCTCGACGATTTCGGCACGGGCAACTCCTCGTTGTCGCTGCTGAAAATGCTGCCGCTGCACCGGATCAAGATCGACCGCGCCTTCGTCAAGGACATGGCCCAGCAGGACGAGAACCGCGCGATTTTCAGCACGATCGTCGGGCTGACCCGCGGCTTGAAGCTGGAAAGCTGCGCCGAAGGCATTGAAACGGCGGAGCAATACGAGATCATTCGCGAGATGGCGTGCAGCCTCGTCCAGGGCTACTATATCGCCAAACCGCTGCCTTTCGGCGAATTTCAGCGATTTTTGCAAGCCTGAGCAGGGGACAATCCGGCATCTAAAGAGGAAGGGCGAAGCGCACATGATGAAAAAACAAAGAACGCTGGTCATCAGCGATATTCACGGCTGCCTGCGGCCCTTCGAGGCGCTGCTTGCGCGGTGCGGCTACGAGCCGGAACAGGACCAGCTGATTTTGCTCGGCGATTTCGTCGACAAGGGCCCGCAAAGCAAAGAAGTCGTCGACAAGGTGCGGCAGATGGTGCGGCGGGAAGGCGTCATCGCGCTGCGCGGCAACCACGATCAACGGCTGCTGGATATGGCGCTCAGCTCCGATCCGACGGCCGTGGCCAAGTTTATGCTGCATGGCGGAAGGGCAACGGCGCAGAGTTATTTGGAAACCGATTTCGGCGGGGAATGGGAGCTGAGCGAGCGCTTGCCGGAGCTGCGGCGCAAGCTGCAAACCGATTATGCGGAGCATCTCGCATTTTTGAACGGCTTGCCTTATTATTACGAGGGGCCGCGCCATATTTTCGTGCACGCGGGACTTGATCCCGCCTACCCGGATTGGCGCAAGCAGCCCGTCCGACAGTTTATGTACATCAAGGAATCGTTTTATCGCCATCGGACCCAGGTCGCCAAAACTGTCGTCTTCGGCCATACGAAAACGGTTGATCTGCACGGCAAGCCCGATATTTGGTTCGGCGGCGATAAAATCGGCGTGGACGGCGGCTGCTCCAGCGGTTTGCAATTAAACGCGCTGGCGATCCGCGAAGATGGCGGCTACGACACCTATGCCGTGCCGGCCGATGTCCGGGAGAGCTTGCGCTGATCTGCATCCGGCACCGCTTTCGTGCCGAGGACGGACAGACGGTGATGACCGGCGTTTTGGAATTTGCCGCGCCGCTTGAGGTTGTTGGGCCGGCTGGTCGAACGGCTGGGGCTGCAAGCGTATATGACGCGGTTTTTGCAATACCGCTGCGCTAAAATGGCAGCGGACTGCTGCGCAGCGGTGGCGGCGGCCGGCCGAAAAGCCCGCTCCGGCGGCAGACCCATAGCAAGCTGGGGCCGTGCTTTTTTTTGTCCTTTTTGTATAATCTTTGTACAATATTTGTAGAATTGAAAGTCAAAATGGACTATAATAAACGTGATCCCCAGAATGGGTGTGAAAGCCGGAAGGAGCAGGTTGAAAAGCATGTACAACATTAAGGCCGTTTCCACGATGCTTGACATTCCCGCAACGACGATCCGCGCCTGGGAGATGCGCTATGGGGCGATTGCGCCGCTGCGCTCCAAAAGCGGCTACCGGCTTTACTCGGACAGTGATGTGGACGATTTGCGCTGGCTGAAACAGCAGACCGAAACCCGGGGCATCAGCATCAGCCGCGCCGTCAAGCAACTCCAGCAGCTCAAGCGGGAGCAAGGGGCGTCGCCGCGTCCGCCCGAACCGCAGCCACAGCAGCAAGGGCTTACCTTTGAACGGCTGATCGAGCAAATTTATGAAGCGTTGGCCGCATATCGCATCGACCAGGCCAACTTGCTGCTGGAAATCGGATTTTCCATGTTTACGTATCTGGATATGTTCCATCGCGTGTTGGGGCCCCTTATGGAGCGCGTCGGCGAAGATTGGGAGGACGGACGGCTCAGCGTCGCCCAGGAGCATCTGGCCAGCCAATTTGTCACCCAGCGTTTTTTTCAATTTTTCCGGTTGTTTCCCGTTGACGAGTCCTTGCCGCGCGTATTGGCGTTTTGCCCGCCGGGCGAGCATCATCAGATCGGGCTGCTGCTGTTTACCTTGTTTTTGCGCCAGAACAACGTCGAGGTGTTGTATCTGGGCCCGGATACGCCAGACGACGGCTTGCTGGAGCTGATCGCTGCCCGAGACATCCGCATCGTCAGCATATCCGTGACCCGCGAGGAGAACGTCGCATCATGCCTGAGCATGATCGAAAGATTGGCCCGGCAGTTTCCGCGCCTGCGGTTTGTGCTCGGCGGGCAAGGGGCGGGCAGTCTGGGCAAGGAGCTGCAGCGCTACGTGCTTGGCGCCGATAACGAGACGTGGCAGGAGTGGTTCGAGCGCAATATGAAAAATTGTCCCCGTTAATTCCGCGCGGGCATTCCCAATCTGGGCGCGCTTGCATACATTGGTACTACGTCACAGCTTTGGGGGAGAGGATTGCGGTGGGGAAGACGATCCATTACGTCGCATGGGGCGATTCATTAACCGTAGGCTATGGCGCGCCGCCGGGCGGAGGTTTTGCGCCGCTATTCCGCAAGCAGGTGGAGCAGGCGCTGCAAACGTCGGTGCAGCTGGTCAATGCCGGCAGAACCGGCGCGACAACCGGCCAGCAGCTGGCAGCGCTGGAGAGCGACCCCAAGCTGCAGGAGCAGATCCAAGAGGCCGAGCTGATCACGATCACGGCCGGAGGCAACGATTTGATCCAGGCGGCCATCCCTTATTTTTACAGCAACAACACCGATCATTTAAAACATGCGCTGCATGCGTATGCCGTCAATTACAGCAAGTTGCTCGCCTGCATCGAAAGCCTGCAGGCGGCTGCGGTCCGGCCGCGGCTGATCGTGCTGATCGGCTTGTACGATCCGCTGCCGCAGGTCGCCGACGCCGCTTATTGGGTCGGACGCTTTAACCTGTTTTTACGCAAGCTGCGCAAACCCCACGTCCGGGTCGTGCAGGTGAAAAAGGCGTTTGACGGCAAAACGGGCGAATATTTGTCCGAAGACTATATTCACCCGAATCAGAACGGTTATGCGGCGATTGCCGCCAGACTTGCGCAAGCGCTTCCCGATGCGCTGCTGCAACGGCTGCTCGGCCAGCCGTAAACAACGCAAAAGCACGTATGGTTCCCCGAACGGCGGGCCATGACGTGCTTTTTCTTGTCAGCTATACGTAGCGATAAATCGCGATAAAATGCGCGGCGCTGCCGGCGAGCACAAACACGTGCCACACGGCGTGATGATACGGGATGCGTCTCCATACATAAAACAGGCTGCCGAACGTATACAGCACGCCGCCAGCGACCAGCCAGACGATGCCGCCCGTGGACAACCCCGCGGCCAGCGGTTTGAACGCCAGCACGATCAGCCAGCCCATCACGATATAGGCCAGCGTGGACAGCAGCACAAACCGTTTGACGTAAAACAGCTTGAGCACGATGCCGGCTGCTGCCAGTCCCCAGACCAGCCCGAAATAACTCCAGCCGAGCGGCCCACGCAGCGTCACAAGCAATAAAGGCGTATACGTGCCGGCGATCAGCACATAAATCGCGGCATGATCCATAATTTCAAACAAGTCCTTCAACCGCGGGCTGCGGAAGCTGTGCAGCAGCGTGGAGCAGATGTAGAGCAGCAGCAGCGCCGCGCCGAACACAATCGAGCCGGCCAGATGCCAGCCGTCGCGGTACAGCGCCGCTTGCACGGTAAGCGCGGCGAGAGCGGCTGCGCTGAGCGGCACGCCCAGGCCATGCGTGATGGCGTTGGCTTTTTCCTCGCGAAACGTGTAGTTCATCGGGATTCCTTCTTTCCGGCCGCCTTGGCTGACGATCCTGTACAGTTAGACGACAGGGAAGAAGATGCCCCTTCAACGCAAGGATCGCACGAGGAACAAAAGCGCGCTCGCTACGGCGCTTCCGCCGGCCACGCCACCCGTTCGCAGTCTGCCGTATCGACGAGCGGCGACAGCTCCTCGGCCGCGGCCACCCACAGCTCGTGCAGCGCCCGCGTGCAGCCGACGTACAGCAGCTTGGCGTCCAGCAGGTTCATGGCATAACCGCGCGCCGTCACATCGGCCAGCAGCACAGCATCAAATTCCAGCCCTTTGGCGAGATAGACCGGCAGCACGGACAAGCCGCCGCGGTATTCGCGATGCGCCGCCGTGATCAGATTGACTTCGATGCCGGCTGCGGCCAGATAAGCGCCGATTTCCGCGCATTGCTTTTCGGTGCGGGCCATGACGGCGATCGTGGAGGCGTTGCCCGCGCGCAGCCGCCGCACGGCATACAGCAGCGCGTCAAGACGTTTGCCCTTTGGCGAGGTCAGCACGCGCACCTGGTCGCCGCTGCGGAAAACCGGTACGGCCAATAGCGGATTGTCCACGCCGCGCCGAAGGATGCGGTTGGCGAAATGAATAATTTCCATCGTCGAGCGATAGCTGCGCTCCAGCTCGAAATAGCCGCTTTCCCGGTCGGCGAACAAGTCGAGAAATTCGCTCCAGGCGACGATGCCCTGATAGGCGTGAATGCCCTGGCTTAAATCGCCGAGAATCGTAAACGATTGATTGCGTGTATACTGGTCGAGCACGGCAACCTGGAACGGTGAGAAGTCCTGTGCTTCGTCGATCACCGTATGGTCGAACACCGCATCAGGCGAGATGCCGTGCAGCCGGGCATGGATATAGAGCAGGGGAGCGAGGTCTTCCAGGGCAACCAGCTTTTTCTTTAACGCTTTGGCCGTGGCGGCGGCCAGTTCGGCCGGGATATCGGCGAACAGCTTGGCCGGCAGGCTGGCCGGGCGGCCGCTGCCGTCGAACAGCAGCTTGTAGAAGCTCAGCGGCGTAACCTCCGGCCATGCCTGCAAGTAGGCGCGCAGCTTGGCCGAAGCTTTTTTCTTCAACTCTTTTTTGCGGGCCGTCTCCCAAATTTTGTCCAGCTCCATCTCCAGCCAGCGTTTGATCCGGGCGGCGACGCGCTCGCGGCGTTTGGCCAGCGGGTAATGGCGGTTTTCCACGAAAAACCAGTCGCGGATTGTCGCCAGCTTCAACCTTGCACCCTCCCAGGGCACGAAATCGCTCTCTGGCGCATAGCCGGCCTCGAACTGCTGCAAGCTGCGCTCCACGTGGTCGCGAAAGGCGATCGAACCTTTGAACCGGCCCGGTGCGCTGTCGTCGATCGGCGGCCGTTTGCCGCTTTCCGCAAACCACGTCGCCAGCGTCAATGCCGGATCGGCCAGCTTGACCTCATGTTCCAGCAGCTCCAGCGCCCAGTCGGTGAACGTGCTTTGCTGGATGCTGCCGACGCCCAGCTCGGGCAACACGCCGGAAATATAATCGAGAAACATCCGGTTCGGGGCAAAAATAATCATCCGTTCCGCCCGCACCTGTTCACGGTATTGATACAGCAGGTAGGCGAGCCGGTGCAGCGCCACCGTCGTTTTGCCGCTGCCAGCGACACCCTGGATGATCAGCGCGGTATTTTTCGCGGCGCGGATGATCCGGTCCTGTTCGGCCTGAATCGTCGAGACGATGTCCCGCAGCTTGTTGTCTTTGTTTTCGCCCAGCCGGTAAAGCAGAAATTCGTCGTGCGCGCCAAGCGAATCGCCGCTGCGGTCGAACGTGTCGACCACCCGCTGCAAAATCCGTTTGCGAATGACCAGATTGCGCTTTAAATAGACCAGCCCGGCCACCACGCCATCCGGGGATTCGTACGCAGCCGGGTCCAACCCGCCGGTAAACGAATAAAACAGGCTCGCCACCGGAGCCCGCCAATCGACGACCAGCAGCTTGCCTGTGCGTGCGTCTTCCACACCGGCTTTGCCGATATACAGCGGCGACGGCGCCCCGGCGCCTTCCTCGGCGAAATCCAATCGGCCGAAATACGGCTCCTCGACTGCCTTGCTCAAGCTGCGCCGGCCTTGCTCGCGCACCGATTCGAGCACCTGCTCGGTCAAATCCGTTCCGTGGTAGACGGGGGCGGCGTTCAGCTCGGCCAACCGACGGTCAATTTCCCGGCCGGTCGCTTCCAATTGCCGCAATTCCTCTTGATAGGCACTTTGAGTCTTTGTATCCAAGATCAGTTACCTCCTAAGAAAAGCTTAAATGATAATGCTGCCAAAGACAGAATCACAACTATAACATACGCCGCGGGTGCAGGCAACTTTTTCCTGCCGCGCTTGGGGCCGGGCAGTGGACATGGTATAATTGAACAGGTGCCATACCTATCATTTTATCAAATGGGAAAAAGGAGACGAACCGATGTCCGTTTACGATTTTACCGTAACCACCATCGACGGCGGAAGCCAGTCGCTGGCCGCTTACAAGGGGAAGGTGCTGCTGATCGTCAATACGGCCAGCGCCTGCGGCTTGACGCCGCATTACAAAGGGCTGCAAGGCTTGCATGAGCAATATGCCGACCGGGGCTTGGCCGTGCTGGGTTTTCCGTGCAACCAGTTTGCCGGACAGGAGCCGGGCAGCGACGAGGAAATCAAAAGCTTTTGCGAGCTGAACTACCAGATCCGTTTTCCCATGTTTTCCAAAATCGCTGTGAAGGGCGACAACGCCCACCCGCTGTTTGCGTATTTGGTGAACAATGTGCCCGAGCCTTATCGCACCGGCGATATCGAATGGAATTTCGTCAAATTCCTGATCGACGCCGAAGGCAATATCGTCAAGCAATACAGCGCCCGCACCGAACCTGCGGCCATGGAAGCCGACATCGCCGCGCTGCTTGGCTGAGTGCAAAGCTCCACGCCTTACGGAAGATCCGCCGGAAAATATCGGCACTTCCGGTTATTTATGTCGCATGAAACAAACAAGCCGGCCATATGCTACAATAGATAACGTAGCCATTTAGCCAGCGAACAGGGGAGAGGAGAACGAGGATGGAAGTTCCATTTAACGCAAAAGCACCTAAAAAGGTGCCGGTTGGGCGGATTATCACGGCGGCGGCGATCGGGCTGGTTGTGCTGATTGTGGCTGTCAACAGCTTTTCCACCGTGGAGTACGGCAATGTCGGCTTGTACAAAACGTTCGGCAAGCTAAGCGCCGATGTGCTTGACCCCGGCGTGCATTTCAAAATTCCTTTCGCACAAACGATCATTCAAGTCAACACCCAAGTAACCAAAGCCGAAGCGGATACGTCGGCGTCGTCCAAGGATTTGCAGCCGGTATCTACGCATGTCGCCATCAACTACTCGATCAACAAGGCGTCCGCTTACAATCTGATGAACAACATCGGGGGCTATTTCGACGAGGTGATCATTTCCCCGGCGATTCAGGAAATCGTCAAGGAAGTGACGGCGCGTTACCCCGCCGAGGATCTGATCGCCAAACGCGACGTTGTCGCTACGGAAATCCGCGACGCGCTGACCAAACGCATGCTGAAATACGATCTGGTCGTCAACGATATCAACATCGTCAATTTCAAGTTCTCGGAAGCGTTCAACCAGTCGATCGAAGCCAAGCAGGTGGCCCAGCAGCAGGCGCTGAAAGCGGAAAACGATTTAAAGCGCGTGCAGATCGAAGCCCAGCAAAAGGTCGCCCAAGCGCAGGCCGAAGCCGAATCGCTCAAGCTTAAAAAGGAAGAGGTTACGCCCGAACTCGTACAGCTTAAGCAAATCGAGGTGCAGGAGAAGGCGCTGGAAAAATGGGATGGCCGGCTGCCAACCGTCACCGGCGGCGCGACGCCGTTTATTGATTTAAATTCGCTTGGCAGCAGCTCCGGCGGATCGAGCGCTCCGGCCGGCGGAAGTACTCCGTAAAGAGAGTTCGCCAATTTTTGAGGGTATATGGTGATTGTCGGAAGATTTTCGCTGCTCCATCGCCAATTATATCTACAACGTGCCGAAAAAATCGCCGCTTACTTCCGTTGACGGAAGTAAGCGGCGATAGTACACAAAAACAATTCATATGTTATATTTCTTTATTACTTCATTTTTTATCAAATTTGCTTGTTCCTTGAAATCAGAAAAATCTTTCTCATTAGGGTCAGTTCCGTCAATGTTATGCTTACCCTCATTAGTTCCCAAAATTACAAACATATCTGGGTGTATTAAGTCGGGTTTTAAGATTAGTAAATATTTCTTATTGGGTTTCATTTGCTGATACCCATCAACTGAAAATCTTAATTTCCCAGGTTTTATCCCCTTATCAATAGTATATAATGGTTCAGCAACTTTAATGGTGTCACCTTCCTTGTATCCGGTATCACTTTTGTTTGCAAATACTTTATTGATTTTAAACTCCGTGATTGTAAAAGTTTCTTGGGTAAAACCTTGATCGTCATAAATAACATGGTTTTCACTCGTTAAGGGTACACCTGATATAACAAGTTTTGAAGAGTTTTCGAGATCGGCTGCATTATCGAATGTAACAATTTTTGCTGCAATTTCAACATCTGTAACTTTGCGGTCAGCATTCAAATACCAAGCAGTTGCCAAAGCCAAAACACTCAGTGTTGCTACAATAGCTTTTTTAAATTTCATCATATTAAGCCTCCTAATTTCCCCATTTCTCTTTCAGGTGCTGCTTGTCACTTGCTGTAGGAGCGCCATATGTAGTTAACGCCGTTGCCTTCATAACAGAATCAGCATCAATATCATTATGTTTAAGGCTAAACACATGGCCAAATTCATGGATCATTACGTCTTTTTGTTTTTTGTATCCATCTGTCGTCACGCCTAATTCCACCATATTTGTATTGTCAATTCTAATTCTTGATCTATCTCTGGTCGAATCTTGTGATACTTGACTCCATCCAAATAATCCATATGTGTAATAATCTGTATAAGCATAGACACTCATGCCTGAAATAGAAGACCCCGCATACACTACTGCGCTATAGTACACTGGTTCACTTGTTACTGCTGAACTACCAATTTTTGAAGAAATACCATTCCATGCGGCCGCCCCAATATCCGATAGGCTCCCCCAACCATATGAAGAAACCGATGAATCCTTCCAATAGTTCGCAGTTAATTTTTGACCACCAGTAGCATATCCATTGTCATAATAGTAATTACTACTTGCTATGGCCACAACTGATGAAATCAAAATGCTAAATGCAATTGTCAAACAAACTATGAATACTCTATTTATTTTGAACATCTTTTCACCCCATAATTATAAATTAATGTTGATTATTTCATTAAATCCAAAGCTTTCAAGCGAGTTACGTTCCCGATTTCGTTTGTGGAGTAAAGACGAGCTTTTCCAAAAGGTGTTTGAGTTCTTGACTAGCGACACGGACTTGCCGGATGTCTTTTTGGACAGCACCTCCTATAAAGTTCGCCAGCATCCCTTTTTTAATAAAAATATTGATTTGAGCATGGAGACCTCAACAAATTACAATCAAAGAAAGATTCAAGGTTGTGCAATATACAATAATTTACTATAAATAGATTAATATGTAAATACATAAATAAATCGACCCGAAAAATCCTTTTATCCAAAATTTTGAATTTATATACGTAGATCGGGTAAAATAAAACCAGCCTATTTGGAACCAAACGGCTGTACGCGACTGGTCGGAAGCAGAGGAAGCAACGCCGTTCGAACAAATTAGGAAACGCCACCCCCTGAAACTGCCGGACGCCGCCGAACTTTTGTAGCAAACAAGTCAGTTACGGTGGAGGGCGAAATGCATGTCACTTTGCAACTGTATCCAATGCGGCCGAATTTTTCTTACCGCTTACGAAAAGCGCTGCAAGTCGTGCGCCCAGCTGCTGCTGGACGATTCGCGCAAAGTGAAAGCGTACGTGCGCGCCCATCCGCGGGCAACGCTGCTGGAGGTGTACCACCAGACCGGCGTCTCGCTCAGCACGATCAGGGAGCTGACCGACTGACGGCGTAGCGGACCGGGCCAGGCCAGGTATCCCTTCTTTACACTGTTTGGATAAAAATAACGTATCAGCCGGATTTATGTATACACACAGCGGCAGACCGGGACTTGATGGTTCAAGTTCTGATCTGCCGCTGTTTTCGTTGCAAACAAGGTTCAATCCCGGGATTGTGGGACATGCATCAAAGGTTGTCCAAACAAGCGAAGCCGTCTGTCCGGGCTTGCGGCTTGCGTTTGCTTAAAATTTTTCAGGGAACTGCTGGATTATCCCTTTTGTCAGCATATCCGCCAGATGAATCATATGGATTTCGTTTTTGTCGGTTGCTTCAATATCCGCTTTCCAATTTCCTTTGAGACAGTCGAGGACGATTTCTGTAATAAGCTGCAAGTGCATGTACAACATATCCTGCAGCGGTTTAAACGCCCAATTCGGATTCGCATCGCCGAGAAATTTGGCGATATCGTCGGCATTTCTATGCCAATCCGCTTCCAGCCTTTTCACATCGGCCTGATTGCCCGCTTTGGCAGCTCCGACAATTTTCCCCGCGATCTGAATATGCTCTCTCAGAAGCGCGGCCAGTTGATTGCCGGCGGCTTCTCCAAAATAAGGCTTGATCCCATCGCCGATATCTTGTTGATTCCGCAAAAGCCGGTCCAATACATCTTGCTGATCTTGACGATTGGATATGGCGCTGACAATGTAGCTCCTCGTCCAGATCGTATGGTCGATCCAAACCTTCTGCATATCGGCTTGCAGCTGCGCCATCTTGGGACTCAGGCAAGCCGCAGCTTTTTTCTCGACCGCTTTTGTTTCCATGGCCGCTGCCGCCGGCGTCAGGTTGAAAACGAACGCAGCGGTGACAAACAACGCCAACAACCACTTGTTTTTCACATTCATCTGCTCCTCTGTACGTTTGGAATAAACAGGCAGTTTTATTATGGGTGGATGATCCGATTTTATGCAGAGGAAGGATCGATGGCTTGTCGCCTTTAGCTGTCGCCAAACAGCCGCCGGAAACGCAAAAAAACCCGCGCTCGCAAGCACGGGCTCGGCGATCGGCTCCGTCAGGAGATCGAGGCCTCGTAGATCGACCGAATGGAAGCGGTCAGCAACTCGTTGAACTGCTCGTCTGACTGCTGATCGGATAAACCTTCCGCCAAAGCGCGGGAGAAGCTGGCAATCAAGCCGTGGTTGCGGGCCAGCAGCTCGTTGGCTTCTTCCCGGTCATAACCGCCGGACAACGCCACGACGCGCGCGACATGCGGCTCATCCATCAGCTCGCGGTAGAAATTGTCTGTGGTCGGGATCGAAAGTTTCAGCATCACGGTGACATCGGGAGCCAGCGCGGCCAGTTGCTTGAGGATTTCGTCCTTCAAGATCCGTTCCGATTCCGGTTTGTCCGCGCTGTTGATGTCGACTTCCGGTTCGATGATCGGCACAAGTCCTGCGGCCCAAATCTGCTGGCCAAGCTCAAACTGCTGCTCCACCACCCGGCGAATCCCTTGCGGGTTGGCTTCATGAATGACCGAACGCATCTTCGTTCCGAAGACGTTGCGCTCGACCGCCCGCCGAAGCAAGCTGTCCAGATCGGGCATGGCTTTCAGCAGCTGCACGCCGCCGTCCAGATCGGCCAAACCTTTGTCCACCTTCAAAAAAGGCACAATTCCTTTTTTGTCCCACAAGTAGTCAGCCGTAAACAACCCGTCGATCTTCCGGTCCATCGTGTTTTCGAACAAAATGGCCCCGAGGATGTATTGCGAATCAAACGCAGGGCTTTGGATGATGCGCGTTCGCATCGCATGCACCAACGCAAACATGTCCTCGTCGCCGGAATAGCGGTCTGGTTCGATGCCGTATTGCTGCAAAGCTTTCGGCGTGCTGCCGCCGCTTTGGTCCAGTGCTGCAATGAAGCCTTGACCGGTGCGAATGCGTGCCAACTGATGGTTGTTCATGTACGAAATTCCTCCTTGAAATTGCTTTTTTCTTACATTTTACATCAAATCGCGGCACAATGGAAAAAATGCGAGCCGATCTCTTTGGCGCAAGCGCCGAAAGGGTCGCCCTGTCGGGCCGGCGGCTGCCGAAAACAAGCGGTTGTGCGCCGGGAACGACTGCTCCATTCGATACCAGCGGTCCTGGACCTGGTGCAGCGTCCGCTTTTCGGTGAGGGAGGCCGGCGGGAACGGGGCCGGCCAGCGCCGGGCGGCAAACATCGCAAGCCGGAAGCGGAGCGCGGAGGAGAGATGTGCCGCTTACCGCCGCCGGACGCCGTCGGCGGCGAAGACGTCGAGCAGCAGCTCATCCTTGGCCGCGTCTTGCGCGTCCCACGCCGCAGCAAAGCGCACCTCGTGCGAAACGCCGAGAATGTCGTAGCGCTGCGCCAGATGCTGGCGTGCCGAGCCGACGATCAGCGTATGCAGCCGCACGTGCTGGCGTGCGCCCAGCTCGGCGAGCTCCGCGCGGACCGGCGGCGTAATCTGCCCGACGCCGTCAGTCACCATCACGAAATCGGCGCCGGTGAAGCGGTTGCTCGTGCGCACCAGCTCGATGCCGCGCCGGATTGGGGCGTCGAAAAACGTGCCGCCGCCGAACGCGAGCTGGGCAAAGCCGTAAAAGCGCTCCCAGTCAGGCCGCTTATGGTACAGCACATGCTCGATCAGCTCGCCCTTGGCGCCGAACAGCAGCAGCGCGAAATCGCGGCGTTCCAATAGCGCAAACGCCGCGAACGTCGCTGCAAACAGCTGGGCCAGCCGCAGCTTGGCCCCGCGCATCGAATGCGACGTATCGAGCATGCAGATGACAGGGCCCCGCTGCGGCTCGTCCGCCGTGCCGCTGACGCTGTAGGTCATCAGCTTGTGCTCCGTCCATTTGACGAGAAAATACGGCTCGAAATCGTCGTCCGCGAGCAAGCTCGCTTCGCTTGGCAGCAGGTGCGCAAGGTCCGCCGATTGCCGCAGATCGTCAAACGCCTCGGGCACGTGCGGCGAACGCATCTGACGGCGCTTCACCTTAAGCCGGTGAACAGAGCGCCCGACCTCCTGGAGGAAAGTGAGCAGGTCCTTGCTGCGCTTGAGCTTCTCCACCCAGCGCATATATTGCTCGAACGTCTGGCGGCGCAGCTTGCCCAGCTCGCTGCCCCAGCGGCGGTTGGCCAGCCGCTGGCTGGCCTGCATCAGCGCGTGCACGTCGAAGCTGTCGGCGTCTTCGACGGACAGCGACGTTTGCAGCGAGCGGTTCAGCCAGTCGCCAAGCTCGGCTTCAATCGCCTGCATCGCCGCCGTTTCGCGCGCCGTCATCCGCGCCAGCTGCCGCTCGCGCCGTTCCAGCTCCTCCTCGGCTTTGCGCAGCTTGGCCTTGAGCTTGTCGCGCTTCATGAACTCCGTGCGCATCGCATCCTGCAGCTCGCGGATACGCTCGCGCAAGGCGCGGATTTCCTCGGCGACAAGCGGGCGGGAGTCGGCTTCGGCCAGCTTGTCTTCGACCGTTTTTTTGCCCATTTGCAGCGTATAGCCGACCAGCCGCAGCTTCTCCAGCTGCTTGTCCGTAAGCGCCTCGCTGACGGTTGCCGCTTCTGTGCCGCTTGACTGCTGCTTGCGGTCGATGCCGATCCCCGGCTGCCGCTGCTCCTTGCTGCGCCGCTGCGCTTCGGCTTCGTACGATTCGGTCAGCCACATCAGCGCCTTTAGCGCCGTCTTGAACGATGCGTTGACTTGACCAACCGTGCGTGGATGAATCGTCAGATAGAAATGCTGCTTAAGCAGCGTCAGCACGAGCCAGCGGTGGAAGGGCGCGTCTTCCGCGCCGCTGTCCGGCTCCGGCTTTGGCAAATAAAAGCACATGAAAAAATCGGCGAACAGCTCCACCTGAAACCACGGCGCCTGCCGGGCCGCCTCGCGCATCCATTCTTGAGCCACGCGGGACGAGTGGACATAACCTTCAAACACATAGCGGTCTACGCGCGTACTGCGAATGATCATCCTGGCCGCCCTTCTTACAGCGTATAGTCGTAGTGGATACCGGGGATTTCCTTATCGAACAACGTGCGATACAACCCTTGCACCGCCTGCAGCTGGCGTTCGCCCTGAATGCGCAGATGGGTGAATTTGACCGCATACGTTTCGGGATGGAGCAGAAACACGCTTTGCGCAGCGACCCACTGCGGCAACTGCTTTTCTTTTTCCTGCCAGGCGACAAGCCGGCCGCGCAGCGAGCGCGCCGTTTCCTCCAGCTCGGCGCGGCACGCCTCCAGCGACGCTTTCAGCCGCTCGGCCGTGTCCTTGTTCAGCGTGCCGCCAACCTCGCGTTTGAACTGGAAGGCGTGCAGCTCGTCAACCTTGTCGAGCCAGGCCTGCGTCGTTTGCTGATAGCGGGCGAGCGGCAGCTCGTGCTCCATTTCCTTTTTCAACAGCTCCTGAAACACCGTATCGAACAAGCCGGCAAGCTCCGGCAAATCCTCGGGGAAATCCCACAGCATGTGCGGCGTCAGCACCGTATCCCAAGCGCCGACCTCGGCGCGCCCGTGAATGGCGGCGGATACTTTCCAGACGTGGCCGATCTTGTGCCAGCGGCGGTCGGAGATGACGTATTCCTTGGCTTCCATCGCCGTTTTGAGCTGGAACAGCATGTAGACGATTGCTTCGGGAATCGTCACGTCGGCGGCGGCATCGCGCACCTGGCGGATCAATTCAGGGGTAAACAGCGCCGGCGGCGGGGTGGAGGGAGCCTGGAACATCAGCTCGAAGCTGGCGATTTGCTTGACGTATTCGACCTCGTAGCGGAACAGGAAGCGGTCGTATAACGCGGCCAACTGCTCGTTGTCCTCGGGCAGTTCGTTGGAAGCGGCCATCAAAAACAACAGCGGCACTTCCTGCTTGAGCTTTCCGTTAAAAAACACCCGCTCGTTCAAAATCGACAGCAGCGAGTTCAGAATCGCACTGTTTGCCTTGAAAATTTCGTCCAAAAAAGCAAACCGCGCCGTCGGCAAATAGCCGTCCGTCTGGCGCACGTACTGATCCGCTTTCAGCTTTTGCAGCGATACCGGCCCGAACAGCTCGTCCGGCGTCGTAAAGCGCGTCAGCAAATAATCGAAGCCGATATCGGCTCCGAACAGCTGCGACGCGGCGCGGGCCAGCTGCGATTTGGCCGAGCCGGGCGGTCCGACAAGCAGGATGTGCTCGCCGCTCATCAACGCCAGCAGCAGGAGGCGAATCAACTCCTCGCGCTCCATAAAGCGTTTTTCCAGATGGCTGGTCGCTTCTCTCAATTTATTTTGAATGGCAATCGTATCCTTCATCGTCGTTGGCTCCTTACGTAAATGAATGGGGTATACATGATTGTATCAAATTGCCATTCAAACATCGAATCGCAGGAACTATAGAAGCGCCTTGACGATTATGGTATGCTGTGAAAACATCAAGCGGTTGACAGGAAAGGAGTGTGGTTATGCGCATTGGCGTCATTTCCGATACACATTTGTCCGTGCGGGCGGAGAAGCTGCCCGACGCTTTAATCAAAGGGCTTGCGGGCGTCGAGCTGATCCTCCATGCCGGCGACTGGGTCAGTCCGCATGTCGTTGGTCTGGTCGAACGGATCGCGCCGGTGGAAGCGGTCGCCGGCAACAACGACGGCGCGGAGCTGATCGCGCGGTTCGGACGCAGCAAGCTGCTGAATGTCGGCGGTGTGCGCATCGGGCTCGTGCACGGCGACGGCGTCAGGAAAACGACGGAAGAACGGGCGCGCGAGACGTTCCTCACCGACCAGCCGGACATCGTTGTGTTCGGGCACTCGCATGTTCCGTTCATGCAGCAGATCGCAGGCATGTTGATGTTGAACCCCGGCTCGCCGACGGACAAGCGCTGGCAGCCGCGTTATTCCTATGGGCTGATTGAGCTTGGCGCAGACATTCGCGCCTGGCATGAATTTTACGACGATAGAAGCTGACTGCAGCCGGGCTGCGGCCTATCGGCGAAGCGGCTGCCCCGCAGCTTACGGCTGCCGGTAGCTGCGGCCGTTGCCGATCAGCGGCCGCGCCGCGCCCGCCGCAGCAGGGGCGTGCCGGGCCGGCTGCGCCGGATAGGGCGCGCTCAAATCGTTCACGAACGGCGACGACGGCGTGACGGCGCTGCGCGCCTCGCGAACCGCCGGCGCCTGATGGCGTGCGGTGCAGTTGGCTGGCGGAGCGATCAGCGCCGATGCCGTCAGCGGCGCCAACGCCTCGCGAATCTTGGCTTCATCGAGGCAATAAATATGCGCCAGCGCCTCGCGCGGCGCCAGGCGCAGGAAGTCGGACATCGCGACATATTCGGGCGTCGGCGCATCGAAGATCGCCAGCACATGCGTATGGTCTTCCATTGCGACCTCCCAATGGATCCAGCCTTGCGGAATGCCGACTGCCTGCTGGGGCCGCACCGTCTGATGGACGATTTGCTGCGTAAACGGGTTCACAATCGACAGCGCCATCGCTCCGCTCACGCAGTAGACAAGCTCGGATGCGTTTTGATGAAAATGCGGTTCGACCACGTTGCCCGCGCTCAGAAAAATATCGAGCAGCGACTCGTTGCCCAGCGTGTTCAGCTGCCGGATGCCCAACTGATTGATATAGTTGGCTTGATCTTTTGTATAAAACCGGTTTTGGCTCACATCGCTGAAATATTGCACATAAGGCGAACTGAAATCCATATAAGACACAGCCATATGCATCCCTCCGATGATTGGAAATGGGCGAAGACCCCAAGTTCATTGTTCTAAACATATTCCCGCCAGGCATGGCTCATGATAACGCCGGCCCGGAAGCAGACACATCGCGAAAATCGGAGCGCTGCTGCTGACGCCGGCCGCGATCTGCGGCTGTCAGGCGCAGCGGGGAGGGGCCGGCGCCACAGCGGCTCCGGCCGCTGCCGCGCCGCCGCAGACCAACGCCAGCGCGCCTTCGGCAGCGGCTGCGCCCGCAACGCCGGATGCAACAAGCGTCCCGGCCGCGACAGCAACGCTTGCGCCGACGCCGGCAAGCCGCTTGGCGAGCAGGAGGCGTTTTATATCGCGATCGGGGAGGCGAATGCGACTTCCGTGTCCGACAACCGGCGCGACGAGCGCCATATCGGCTCGATTGTCGTCAGTGAAGTGGACCGCAGCGACGCCGATTTCGTCACGATTCACCGCTATGAGGATGTGCGTAGTGGCGAGGCGGACGAGCACACCGCGACGCTCGACTGGCTGCAGGTCGACCGCCGCAGCGGGCGGGTCAGCGGACTGTTTGACGGGGAATAGCCGGAAGATCGGCCAGGGGACAAGCAGGATTTTGCCGCTTGCGGCGCGAATACAAAAGCTTTAAGAATCCATAGCATGATCGACAAGAGGGTTGCATGTGAAAACTTTGGTAATTGCCGAAAAACCGGATATGGGCCGCAACATCGCCGCGGCGATCGAGCCGAAGGCGGTCAACAAGCGCGCTTATTTGGAAGGTCAGGATTACATCATTACGTGGGCCATCGGCCACCTGATCGAACTCGCCGAGCCGGACCAATACGACGACAAATATAAAAAATGGAGCATCGACCATCTCCCGATCATTCCCGAGACGTTCCGGCTGGTGCCGAATCCGCGCACCATCGACCAGCTCAAGGTGATCGACGAGCTCGCCAAACGCTGCGACCGGCTGGTCAACGCCTGCGACGCCGGGCGCGAGGGCCAGCATATTTTTTCCTTGATCCAACGCCATCTCGGGCTGACGCATCCGGTCAAACGGCTGTGGATTTCCGATTTGACGGGCGAGACGATCAAACGCGGTTTTGAAACGATGAAGGACGGTACGGAATACGAGAACCTGACGCGGGCGGCGCGCTCGCGCAGCGAAGCCGACTGGCTGATCGGGATGAACGGCTCGCGCGCGTTTACGACGCGGCATAATGTGCTGTTGTCCGTCGGCCGCGTGCAGACGCCGGTGCTGGCGCTGATTTACGACCGGCAGAAGCAGATTGAGGCGTTTACGTCGCTGAAATTTTTTGAGCTGGAAGGCCATTTTACCCAAGCGGAAACGACCTACAAAGGGATGTGGCAGGGCGAGCGGATGACTGACCGGGCCAAAGCCGATGCGCTGGCCGCCAAGGTGAAGGGCAAACCCGCGCGCATCGTCAGCTACGAGGTCAAGGAGACGAAGGAATACCCGTTCAAGCTGTACGATTTGACGCTGCTGCAGCGCGAAGCGAACGGCAAGTTCGGTTTTTCCGCCAAAAAAACGCTCGACACCGCGCAAGCGCTGTACGAAAAGCACAAGGTCATCTCGTACCCGCGGACGAACTCCAACTACGTGACTGAGCAAAATATCCCCGAGATGCATCGCGCGTTGTCGTCGCTGCAGGGGACGGCCTACGACGAATGGGTCAAGGGCGCCGACCGCTCGCTGGTCCACAAAAACAACAGGTACATCTGCAATCCGGCCAAGGTGGAAGATCACCATGCGATTTTGCCGACCAACCGCAAGGCGAGCGGCTTGACACCCGATGAGATGAAGCTGTACGACTTGATCGTGCGCCGCTTTTTGTCGCAGTTTTACCCGCCGGCGGAATACAAGGTGCATACGGTGATGACCGAGGTCGAGGAGGAAATGTTCAAGACGACGGTCAAGGAGCTGCTGCGCCTCGGCTGGAAGGTGCTGTACGCCGACCAGAAGAAGGAGAAGCCGAAAGGCGGCAAAGGCAAGGACAAGGACGACGAAGAGGACGAGGAGATCGAGGTCAGCGAGCCGTTTTCTGTGCAGGCGCAGCTGCCGACGGTGTGCAGCGAGGCGATCGTCAAGGAGAAGGATACGCAGCCGCCGAAGTCGTATACCGAAGGCACGTTGCTCAAGGCGATGGAAAGCGCCGGCAAGCAGATCGAAGACGAGGAACTGCGCGACGCGATGAAAGATTCGGGGCTGGGCACGCCGGCGACGCGCGCGGCGACGATCGAGCGGCTGAAAAAGGTCGGCTACGTTGACATGCAAGGCAAAAAAATCGTCATCACGCAAAAGGGACGAACGGCCGTCGAGCTGATCCGCGGCGCGGGCATTGAGCTGCTCACCTCGCCGGAAATGACCGGCCAGTGGGAGCGCAGGCTCAATGAAATCTCGCGCGGCAGCGCCTCGGACGAGCCGTTCATGCACAACGTGAAGCGGTTTGCGACCTTGATCGTCGACAAGGTCAGAAGGCAGCCGAGAGCGGCGAAGACCGCCTTCGAGGGGGCTGCGCCCGCGGCGGCGAAGCCGCGGGGGCAAGGCGCTGCCCGCGGCAAGGGGACGGACGGCGAAGCCGCGTCCCCGGCCGGCAGCGCCGGCTCCGGCGGCCGCACGGCAGCCGCCGCGGGCCAGCCGCGCGCTGTGACGCGCGCGGCAGCGGCACCGACGACCGCCGGCGGAGCGGCGGTCGTGGCCGCATGCCCCCGGCCGGGCTGCGGGGGCTCGCTGTTTATGGGCCGCAAGGGCTACGGCTGCTCGCGGTACAAGGAAGGCTGCGGCTTCGTCATCTGGAAAGTCAGCTTCGGCCGCCAGCTGACCGACGCCCAGGTGAAGGCGCTGGCCGAGAAAGGCCGGACGGCCAAGCTCAAGCTGACGCTGCCGGACGGCGCGGCCGCCGAAGGCCGGATCGTGCTGATCGACCCGGCGACAGGCGCGCTTGGCGTCGAGACGTAAAGCGCGAAATCGGAGATAAGGAGAGACGTGACGTTTATGGCGATTCTGAAAAACGACTGGGCGCCGCTGCTCGAGGCGGAGTTCCAGAAACCTTATTATTTGGCGCTGCGGCGCTTTCTCGTCGACGAATACAATGGAGGGACCGTCTACCCGGGCAAATACGATCTGTTTAACGCCCTGCACTACACGCCTTACGCCGGGACCAAGGTCGTCATCCTCGGGCAGGACCCTTACCATGGCCCCGGACAGGCGCATGGCTTGAGCTTTTCGGTCAAACCCGGCATCCCGGCCCCGCCGTCGCTGCAAAACATGTTCCAGGAGCTGCAAAGCGATCTGGGCTGCCGCATACCGAACAACGGCTATTTGGTCAAATGGGCCGAGCAGGGCGTGCTGCTGCTCAACACCGTGCTGAGCGTGCGCAAGGACATGGCCAATTCGCACAAAGGCAAAGGTTGGGAGACGTTCACCGACCGGGTGATCAGCCTGCTGAACGAGCGGGAGCGGCCGGTGGTGTTCCTGCTGTGGGGCAGCAACGCGCAGGCGAAGCTTGGCCTGATCGACACCGGACGCCACCGCGTCATCAAATCGCCGCATCCGAGCCCGCTTTCGGCGTACCGCGGGTTTTTCGGCAGCAAGCCGTTTTCCCGCGCCAACCAATACCTGCTGGAGTTGGGCAGCGAGCCGATCGATTGGCAAATCGACGATGGGTCGCCGAACCAGTCTTCCGGGCGCAGCTAACGCGCGACTGTTTCATCGGCCAAACGGCCAAAAAGCCTGCGGCTTCGCGAATATCGGCGAAGCCGCAGGCTTTTTGGGCATGGCGGAATCAAAAAGATACTTGTCAATTTATGGAAACCCTTGGTATAGTAAAAGAAAGTAAAGGCATGGTTACAAAATCGGGTTGACGTGAACGATGCGCAGCCCGCTTTCACAAGGTTTTCCGGTTTCGTAGGAACGGTTGCCCAGCGCTTGCGCGAGCGGCCCGTAATCGGTATCCGCCGCCGGCTTGCCGCTTTGCAGCGCCAGCACCGCCTGCTCCAGCACCGTCTGGCCGTCGTCCAGCGCCTGGTCCCATAACTCCCATACGCTGCTGTCGTACACTTCGTCCAGCGATGTCGGGCAATTCCATACGGCGCGGGTTTCGTTCAAATAATCGAGCTCAGGCAGCTTTTTCGTATAGACAAGCGGCGCGATGTAGCCGAATGTCAGCGCCCGCTTGATCCCGCGCGGATCGTGAAACAGCCGCTGCGCGCGCAGCATGTCGCGGTACGCCTCGTTCCAGTCCTCCTCGGTCAGTTCCGCGGCCAGCTGCGGATACAGCTTGCGCGCGGCGGCGTTCAGCGCGGGCGCGACGCCGAGCGGCAGGACGGGACCGGCGTCGATCTCCTTCCAGACCGGCGTCTTCCACGTTTCCAGTCCAAGCTTGGCGCGGACGACAAGCGTATCCACGGCAATTTCGAAGCGCTGATGGTTCCATTTTTTAAAGCCCGATTTATAGAAAATGTAAGGGTGCATATTGCGGTCGAGAATATGATGCGTCATAAAACCAAGCGCAAAGACGACCGCCGGATTGTACAAGGGGCGGCCCTGCAGCTGCCGCAGCAGCTCCAGCATATACGGACCGCACGCTTCCGCGTGCATCGCGCTGCCAAGCGCCGGCAAGCTCTTGCCTGTTTGCCAAGGCAAAAAGCGGTGATAGAACAAAAAATCAGGCCCCTGGCAGCCCATGCGGAACACGCGCTGCAGCCGGCTGTCGCCAAGCATGCCCGACAAGCCAAGCTTCCCGATCAGCTCTTCTCCGAAAATCAAATGCGTCCAAATGTTAGGCATGCGCCGTCCTCCTGTCAGTGGCCAGAGCCTGTTTGCTGGCTTATCTGCAAGCTTTATTGTAGCACAAAGCGGGCGGCTGGCAACCGGCTGCGCCGACTTTCCCGGGGGCACAGCGGCCGGCGGGGGCCACAGCAGGAATTTTTTAGGAAATGTCGAATGTTATGGAGCAGCGTTTGCAGATTCGGCAAGCTTTTGGATAGATGGAGGAAACGATGATGAACCAACCTCTCGACTTGAGGACAAGCACGATTCCGCAGCCGGCCGCCGAGCCGCTGCGCGGCAGCGAGCCCATGTTCGGCGCGGCCTTCGAATACGCCGCCATCGGCATGGCGCTGATTTCCATCGACGGACTGTGGATCCGGGTCAACAGCTGTTTCAGCGCCATTACCGGCTATTCCCGCGAGGAACTGCTGTACGCCAACATTCACGATATTTCGCTGGCCGAAGACGTCGAGCATCACAAGACGTGCATGGAACAACTGCTGAGCGGACAAATCGAGTCGTACCAGCTCGAAAAGCGGTTTACGCACAAAACCGGCGCGATCGTCATGGCCGAGCTCAGCATGTCGCTGGTGCGCGATTCCTTCGGCAGCCCGCTGTATTACGTCGCGCAAATCAAGGATATTACGCAGCGGAAAATCGTGGAGCAGCGGTTGGCCGAAAGCGAGCAACGCTACAAATCGCTGATTGAACACAATCCGGCCGGCATCCTGACGTGCGATATGAACGGCCTGATCGTCAGCTTGAATCCGGCGATGGAGCGCATTCTCGGTTTTACCGAACGGGAGATAACCGGCTATACGATCAACCGTTTTTTTGCCGCGCCGAAAGCGCCGGGGGCCGCCCCGCAGTGGTTTTTGCAGCAAACGGACAATTACATGCTGCAGGTGCGCCACAAAAATGGCGAGCTGATCGACCTCGGTCTGAAAAACGTGCCGATTATCGTCAACGAAACGATGGAGGGCGTCTACTTTATCGCCAAGGACATCACCCAGCACAACAAGGACCGCGAATCGCTGCGCATCGCCCAGCAGGACCTGCGCGAGACGATGCGGCGCCAGCAAGGAATGACCTTCAAATTCCGGCTGATGGAGGACGATTTCATCCATACGTTGTGCGACGGCGAGCTGCTGCACCGCCTCGGGTACACCCCGGGCGATATGCTCGGCAACAGCCTGCGGCAAATTTGGCCGGAGGCCTTGGCAGCGACGATGGACAGCTATTACCGGCGGGCGTGGGACGGCGAAGAAAACGTCATGTACGAAACGACGTTCCGCAGCATTACCTATTTGACATCGCTGCGGCCGATCAGCGAGCTGGGCCAGGTTGTCGAAGTGATCGGCTCCGCCGTCGATATTACCGAACGCAAACGGATGGAAGTCGAGCTGTGCGAAACGAAAGAGCTGCTGGAATCGTTCATCAACAACACAACCGATGCGATTTGCGTCACCGACATACATGAGCGGGTGCTGTCCGTCAATGCCGCCTACGAGCACGTTTTCGGCTGGAAGGCAGAGGAGCTGCTTGGCAAACGGCTGCCGATTTACCCGGCTTTTCTTGAAGGACAACGGGAAGAAATCTACGCCAGCTTGCGCAACGGCCGGCAAATTTCGGCGCTGGAGACGGTGCGCGAGCGCAAGAACGGCTCGATTATCAACGTCAGCGTCACCAAGACGCCAATCAAAAACGAAGAAGGCGAGATTATCGCCTTTGCCGGCATCACGCGCGACATTACCGAGCGCAAGCGCACCGAAGAGCTGCTGCGCAAGTCGGACAAGCTGTCCGTGGCCGGTCAACTTGCCGCCGGGCTCGCTCACGAAATTCGCAATCCGTTGACGTCGCTGCGCGGGTTTTTGCAATTGCTGCAAAATGAGATGCAAAGCAAGCAATATTATTTTGAAATTATGCTGTCGGAACTGGACCGGATCAATTTCATCGTCAGCGAATTTCTCGTCATTGCCAAACCCGAGGCGATTCAATACAAACGCGGCAGCCTCGTCAATATTTTGCAGTCCGTCATTGCGCTTCTGGAAACGCAGGCGCTGCTGTGCAACGGTGAGCTGGGCCTCGACATCGAGGGGCCGATCCCCGAGCTGGTCTGCTCGGAGAAACATTTGAAACAGCTGTTTATCAATCTGGTCAAAAACGCTATCGAAGCGATTCAGAAGGGGGGTGTCATCCGGCTCACCGTGTCGATGCAGGATGCGTCGCATGTCCGCGTGCGCACGCGCGACAACGGCTGCGGCATTCCCGACGAACGGGTGCGGCAGCTTGGCGAGCCGTTTTATACGACCAAGGAGAAGGGCACCGGGTTAGGGCTGATGATGTGCTTTAAAATCGTCGAAGCGCACAAGGGCACGATGCATATCGAAAGCGAAATCGGGGTTGGCACGACGATCGATGTCGTGTTGCCTGTGTTGCTGGATGCCGAGACCGGAGCTGTGCAGCAACCGTTCGGACGCAGCACAGTTAAGCGGCAAGCAGAGGAACAGCCGGACGACGAGCCGCTGACGGCAGTTGGGCCCTGCGCCAGATAGACAAGCCGGACATAGGCCAAAAGCTCCGCAACCGGTTCGGTCAAGCCGTCCGGCGGGAGCTTTTGGGTAAAGCGGCATAAAAAAGAGTCGGGAACGCAGCGGTTTCAGCCTGGCGAACCTGACTTTTGCTTTTAGATGGAGCGAATGCTGAATTCACACGATTCGCGAGGGTACAGAATCCGTTTGCCGGGCTCTTGCTCGCTGCGCACGCGGACGTAGTCCGGGGTGAATTTTTCAATAATGCCGGTATCGACCTGGAAAAAAACGCCATAGGTGTCTAGCGACCATACGTAAACAGATGTTTGAGAAAGCGCGGCAGCAAATAGTTCAGTATCGGTATCCAGCAGCTTAGTTCCGTAAATCATTATGTGCACCCCTGTAATTTTAATTTGTGGTCAATATCGAGCTCATTATGTAAGACATCGCCAGTCACAACGTCATCACGCAAACAATCGCATTTTTTGTAAATTTGCAGCGGATTGGCTGACAGCGGCGCGTTTGTGCAGTACAATCGGGGGGTGTCTTTTCAATCCTATCCCCAGATCAAGGAGCCCAAGATGAAGTTTGCCGTTCGATTTCTCTCTTTTTTTGTCATACAAGACGAGTCTTCTGCGAAGACGTACAAGCATTTTCAGACGATGGATGAAGCCGATTACGAGGAAAGCGCGCTGCAGCTGTTTTTGGACGGCGAATTTGCACGAATTGCCAAGCGCAAGGTCGAACGCAACCCGCGGGCCGAGCAGGTTCCGACAAAAATCGGGCGCTTTGCCGTCGAAGACGGGTTTCCGCTCGAAAGCAATCCGAACTACAACTGGTTCGCCAAGCTGCGTTTTGCGCCGGACAAGACGTCATTTTTGAATATTGCCGACGAGGTGCTGAACGCTTATTTGCATACGAGCGCCGTGCGGGGCGGGGTGTTTATTGTCGCCAGCGCCAAGCTGAATCAATATTTTGACGACCCGTTTGTGTTTATTCTCAAATGCGACTTCGAGCCGAAAATCGCCCGGATTACCGACGAGCGCAGCCTGCTGAATCAGGTGGAAATGGCGATCAACGCCAAAAACATGAAGTCGATTCAATACCCGTACATGCCGGAGGAGGGCATGCTGGAGGAAGCGGAGTTGAAGATCCACCAGTCGTCGCACGCCCGATATTTCGAGGATTTTCTCAAGTTTGTCGAATACGAGAAATCGATGCCGGAAATTTTGCAGCACCAGGTCATGGGTCTTGTGCAGCAGCAGTTGGAGGAGCAATATGCCCATCTGCCCGAGGAACGGGAGCGCGAGGAACGCGACATCGAGATGTGGGCGGCGGGCGAGAAACGTGAGCTGCAGGAGAAGTGGACGCCGGTGCAGGTGATGGAAGCCGCGTCGTACCTGGTTGAGCAAAAGCCCGATCTGGAGCTGCGCTTGAAGCTCGATCACATGACGGTGCGCGCGCAGCTCGCCGATTTTGGCCGCCAGTTGCATATCGCCCGGCAAGGGGATCGTTATTTTGTGCTGCTCGCCGGGGACTATCTGCATTTTGAAAAAGGCGTCTCGCCGATCGAGCTGCTGCGGCCCGACGATTTGCACGAGGTGCTGGAGCGGCTGAGCGCCGATGTCGGGGAATAAGCTGTCGAGGAATAAGCTCGCCAAGACCGGCTGACTGCTGTGGGCTGTCCGGTCAGTCCTCGCGCCTGACCCGTAACCCAAGCGCAAGCATACATCGCCAGTTCCGTTCGTACATATAGAGGTAACGGGAGGTGATGACGATGCAGCCGACCGGCGAAACGATCCGGTTGACCGAGCAATACGGGGCGCGCAATTACGCGCCGCTGCCGGTGGCGATTGCCAGCGCGTCGGGCGTGTGGGTGGAAGACGCCGAGGGCCGGCGTTATCTGGATATGCTCAGCGCCTATTCGGCGCTGAATCTCGGCCACCGCCATCCGCGCGTCATCGCGGCGCTGCGCCGCCAGGCGGACTGCGTGACGCTGACGTCGCGGGCGTTCTACGACACGCAGCTCGGCTCATGGCTGGCGCTGATGTCCCGGCTGACCGGCAAAGCGCGGATTTTGCCGATGAACACCGGGGCCGAGGCAGTGGAAAGCGCGGTGAAAATCGCCCGGCGCTGGGCCTACGAGGTGAAGGGCATGCCGCCCGACCAAGCGGAAGTGATTGTGTGCGAAGGCAATTTTCACGGCAGAACCTTAAGTGTGACGTCGTTCTCATCGAACCCGGAGTATAAGCGGAGCTTTGGCCCTTTTACGCCGGGTTTTCGCATGGTTCCTTACGGCGACGCGGCGGCGCTGGCCCAGGCGCTGACGCCGAACACGGCGGCGTTTCTCGTCGAGCCGATCCAGGGCGAGGCCGGCATCCGGCTGCCGCCGGACGGCTATCTGCGCGACGCGGCGGCGTTGTGCCGCGCGCACGGCGCGCTGCTGATTGCCGATGAAATCCAGACCGGGCTGGGGCGCACCGGCAAGCTGTTCGCTTGCCAGTGGGAGGGCGTCGAACCGGATCTGTACGTGCTCGGCAAGGCCTTGGGCGGCGGCGTGCTGCCGATCTCCGCCGTCTGCGGCGAGGCCGCCGTGCTTGACGTGCTGGAGCCCGGCTCGCACGGCTCGACGTTCGGCGGCAATCCGCTCGCCTGCGCGGTATCGGCGGCGGCTGTGCAGGCGCTGCTCGACGAGCGGCTGTGCGAGCGCTCGGCGGAGTTGGGCGCGGCGCTATTGGCGCAGCTGCGCCGCGAGCTGACGCACCCGCGGATTCGCGAAGTGCGCGGGCGCGGGTTGTTCATCGGCATCGAGCTGGCGGAGCCGGCGCGGCCGATGTGCGAGCGGCTGCTTGCCGCCGGGCTGCTGGCCAAGGACACGCACGTGCATACTGTGCGGCTGGCTCCGCCGCTGGTGCTGAGCGACGCCGACGCGGCCTGGGCGCTGGAACGGATCGTGCCGATTCTCAATCAAGCTTAGGAGGGGTGCGGATGATAGCTTATAGGCCCGAACCGTTAACCGACTTTCGCGACCCCGCTGCCGCTGCGGCGTTTGCCGCGGCGCTGGCCGCCGTGGAGCGCCGGCTGGGCGTGGAGACGCCGCTGGTGATCGGCGGTCGGCGGATCATGACCGAGCGGCGCATCCGCTCGGTCAACCCCAGCGACCCAAGCGAGACGGTTGGCTTGTCCGCGCAAGCTGACGCGGCGCTGGCTGAGGCGGCGCTGCAAGCGGCGGGGCGGGCGTACGCCGACTGGTCGCGGCGTTGCCCGCAGTTCCGCGCCGACCTGCTGCTGAAAGCCGCGGCGCTGCTCAGGCGGCGCAAGCATGAGTTCTCGGCGTGGCTTTTGCTCGAAGCCGGCAAAAGCCGCAGCGAAGCGGACGCCGACACGGCGGAAGCGATCGACTTCCTCGAATATTACGCGCGGCAGGCGCTGCGGCTCGCGGAACGGGCCGCCGCCGAGCTGGTGGCGCTGCCCGGCGAAAACAACCGGCTGAGCTATTTGCCGCTTGGCGTCGGCGTGATCATCGCGCCGTGGAATTTCCCGCTGGCGATTCTCGTCGGCATGTCCGCCGCGGCGATCGTCGCCGGCAACACCGCCGTCGTCAAGCCGGCCAGCGCTGCGCCGATTGTCGCCGCCAAATGGCTGGAGCTGCTGGAGGAAGCCGGGCTGCCGGATGGCGTCGTGCAGTTGCTTCCCGGCAGCGGCGGCGAAATCGGCGACTTCCTTGTCGCGCACCCGCTGACGCGCTTCGTCTCGTTCACCGGCTCGCGCGAGGTCGGGGTGCGCATCGCCGGCTTGACGGCACAGTTGGCGCCCGGACAAAAATGGCTCAAGCGCTACGTCGCCGAGATGGGCGGCAAGGACGGCATCGTCGTCAACGCCGACGCCGATCTGGAGCTGGCCGCAGCGGGCATCGTCGCGTCGGCCTTCGGCTACTCCGGGCAAAAATGCTCGGCCTGCTCGCGCGCGATCGTCCATGAAGCTATCTACGACGAGCTGCTGGACCGCTGCGCCACGCTGACCGAGGCGCTGACTGTCGGCGATGTGCGCGATCCGGCTGTGTTCACCGGGCCGGTGATCGACGCAAGCAGCCGGCGGAAAATCGCCGGCTATTTGGCGCTCGCCTCGCAGGAAGGGCGGATCGTCGTCGGGGGCGAGCTGATCGAGGGGGCGGGTTTTTTCGTCCAGCCGACGATTGTCGCCGATGTTGCGCCGCAGGCGCGGCTGATGCAGGAGGAGATTTTCGGACCGGTGCTGGCGTTTGCCAAAGCGCGCGATTGGCCCGAAGCGCTGCGCATCGCCAACGACACCGATTACGGGTTGACGGGCAGCGTGTACGCCCGCAGCCGCGAGGCCATTGAAACGGCCGGCCGCGAGTTTCACGTCGGCAATTTGTACATCAACCGCAAATGCACGGGCGCTGTCGTCGGGGCCCATCCGTTCGGCGGCTTCAACATGTCCGGCACCGATTCCAAAGCCGGCGGGCCCGACTACTTGCAGCTGTTCACCCAGCTCAAGCTCGTCTCCGAGCTGCTGTAGGGCGCGCCGTCCCACCGTTCACACCGCGCCGCAAAAACCGGCGCGTCCGTTCATCCCGCAAGCAAGGGAAGGGAGGGGATCGCATGGCGTTCGACGCTTTTTTGCGCCGCCGGATTTTGTCCATGACCGGCCAACCGCGCGTCCGCAGCTGGTTCGAGCAGCATGGCGAGCTGCTGGGCGTCAGCCGTTTCGTCGCCGGAGCGACGCTGGACGCGGCGGTCGCGCCGGTGCAGGCGCTGAACCGTCAAGGGCTGTCGGCCACGCTTGATCTGCTCGGCGAGCACGTATACGAAACGGAGCTGGCCCAGACGTCCGCCGAGCACATTATCGCCGCTTTGCGCGCCATTACCGCACACCGGCTGGACTCCCACGTTTCCGTCAAGCTCACCCAGCTGGGTTTGTGCATGGATTTTGGCTACTGCTTGCAGTTGATGCGCGGCATTTGCCGCGAAGCGAAATCCCAAGGGCATTTTATCCGCATCGATATGGAAGATTCCGGCGTTACCGAGCTGACCGTGCGGCTGTTTCGCAAGCTGCTGGAGGAATTTGGCCCGGAGACGATCGGCCTGGTCGTCCAGTCGTGTTTGTACCGCTCTTTGGCCGACGTCCGCGACCTTGGCCGGCTGGGCGTCAATCTGCGGATCGTCAAAGGGGCCTACAAGGAGACGGCCGAGGTCGCCTATACGCGGCGCAAGGCGATCGAAACCAGCTATCTCAAGCTGGCCCGGCTGCATATGGAAAGCGGCGGCTATACGGCTATCGCCACGCACGACCGGCGGATGATCGAACCGCTCCAGGCGTTCGCCGCTGACGCCGGCATTGCGCGGGAGCGTTTTGAATTTCAGCTGCTCTACGGTGCAGCGACCCGGCTGCAGCAAGAGCTGGTCGAGGCCGGCTACCGCGTCCGCATCTACACGCCGTTCGGCGACCGCTGGTATCCGTATTTCACACGGCGGATCGCCGAACGTCCGGCCAACCTGATGCTTGCGCTCAAGGCTGTATTCGGCAAATAGCCTGTCAAGGAGGTGTTCCGCCATAAATCCGCAGCGCTACCCGGACATCGCCATAATTGGCGTGCCCATGGACCTGGGCGCGGATCGCCGGGGCGTGGACATGGGGCCCAGTGCGATCCGCTGCGCCGGTCTGGAACGCCGGCTGACGCAGCTGGGCTACCGCGTCCACGATCAAGGCGATCTGGTCGTGCGACGGCAGCCGGCTGCGGCGGGAACCGGCAAGCTCAAATACGTCGACGAGATCGCCAAGGTCAACGCCGAGCTGTGCCTGGCGGTCGAGACGGCCCAGCAGGCCGGGCGGTTCCCGCTCGTGCTCGGCGGCGACCACAGCATTGCCATCGGCACGCTCGCCGGCATGCGCCGCCACCACGAGACGCTTGGCGTCATCTGGTTGGACTCGCACGGCGATGTCAACACCGCCGCCACGTCGCCGTCGGGCAACATCCACGGCATGTCGCTGGCCGTGGCGCTGGGCTTCGGCGACCCGCGGCTGACCGCGGTCGGCGGCGGCGCGCCCGCGCTGCGCCCCGAGCACGTCGCCATCGTTGGCGCTCGCTCGCTCGATGCCGGAGAACGCGCCTTTCTCCGGCAGCAAGGCATCCTCGTGTTGACGATGCACGAAATCGACCGCCTGGGCATGACCCGGGTCATGGAGCAGGCGATCGATCACGTGTCCCGGGACACGAGCGGCATTCACCTGAGCCTCGACCTCGATGGGCTCGACCCAACTGCGGCGCCGGGCGTCGGGACGCCGGTGCCGGGCGGGCTCACCTGCCGGGAAAGCTACCTCGCCATGGAGCTGCTGTGCGAGTCAGGACGGCTGGTGAGCGCCGAATTCGTCGAGGTCAACCCGATCCTCGACCAGCACAACCAAACGGCGCACATCGCCGTTTCGCTGATCGCTTCGCTGTTCGGCGAGCGAATTTTATAGCTCGCCACCGCGATGGCTGCGCCCCGGCCACATCGCCTGACCGTCCCGGATCACGCAGTCACGCGCCTTGCGCCCGGCCGGCCCAGCTCATCAACGGCCCGATCCACCATTGCCCAATCCGTCCAGCTCCGCATCACGCACGACTTCCGGCGCACGATGCCTGCCGCGCAGCGGCTTTACCCCCCCGAGTTGATCCGCCAGCCTCGCCGCCGGGAGAGAAAGTTAACCACGTTAAATAACCCCAATTTCCATCATCATGGAGATTGGGGTTATTCGTCTGCTGTTTCAGCACTAGCCTGTCGGAAGCGGCTTTACCACCTCAGAAATTTTAAGTTTAGTAAAGTGTTTAACATACGAAAGGAATTTCTGATTGGCATGAAAAACTTCCGCTACAACGCGGTCGCCCATCCGCGAAGGACTTCGCCAGGCGTTTCGCTTGCCATCAACAATCGCTGCGCATATCCCGGCGTTTGCTTTCCTGCTTTTCCTGCTGCACCGCTTTCTCCCCAAATTGCTCAAGCCGGGAAGGGCTGGCTGCAGGGCCGTTGTTTTTCGGATGGTTGTTTCTGCCGCTCATCATGATTCACCTCCATTGCTACACAGCTTGTGCGAGCGGGGGAAGGGACATACACGGGACAATTTGCCAGCCGGATTCGCCGGCGAGCGTACAACTTCCGCACCGCGCCCGAATCCAGGCGTGCGGCGCTGGCCATACAGCGGCTGTCAGCCCCCTGTCGGCTGCTCATTTCTTTTTCCATTCCCGTCCGTTAATGAATTTCGGCTGCAAGCTACTTCAAATGTTCAGGATTCAAGCCGTCCAGCTCCGGCACCACGAAACGCCCGTCCCGGCGCACCAGCACGTCGTCGAAATAAATATCGCCGCCGCCGTACTCCGGCCGCTGGATCAGCACCATGTCCCAATGCACGGAGGAGCGGTTCGTATTGTCCGCCGTTTCATAGGCCTGGCCGGGGGTGAAATGGAGGCTGCCGTCGATTTTTTCATCAAACAAAATATCTTTCATCGGATGCTGGATATACGGATTGACGCCGATCGCAAATTCGCCGATATATCGCGCGCCATCGTCTGTATCGAGAATTTCGTTCAGCCGCTTGGTGTTGCTGCCGGTTGCTTCGACGATCCGCCCGTTCGTAAAACGCAGCTCGATCTGCTCAAACGATGTGCCGGCATAAATCGTCGGCGTATTGTAGCGAATCACCCCGTTCACCGAATCTTTGACCGGAGCCGTGTACACCTCGCCGTCGGGGATGTTGCGGCGCCCCGAACACGGTACGGCCGGAATGTCCTTGATCGAAAACGTCAGGTCCGTTCCCGGTGCGACAAGCCGCACGCGGTCGGTGCGGTTCATCAGCGCAACCAGCGGCTCCATGGCCGCCGCCATTTTGCCGTAGTCGAGATTGCACACCTGAAAATAAAAATCCTCAAACGCTTCCGTGCTGGTGCCGGACAGCTGCGCCATCGAGGCATTCGGATAACGCATGACGCACCATTTCGTATGGTTGATCCGCTGGTCGAACACCGGGCGCTGGACATGCGTCGCGTACAGTTTCATCTGATCTTCCGGCACGTCCGACAACTCGGTAATGTTGTCGCCGCTGCGGATCGCCACATAGGCCTGCATCTGGCGTATGCGCGCCAGCTCAAATTCCGCCCATTGGGCAAACTGCTCCGCGCCGCCCTGCATTTGCAGGCTGCGGGTGAGCGAGGGGTGGCGCAGCTCCAGGAACGGCCGGCCGCCGGCTGCGTAAGCTTCTTCGATCAGGCATTTGCCAACCTCGGGATCGGGCACGCCGATCAGCTCGATCAGAATATTTTCGCCGGGCTGCAAATCGACCGAATAACGAATAATGTTGCGGGCAAACGTTTGAAGGCGGGGATCTCTCATAGGCTTGTGACCAGCTCCTTATCGATTGGCTTGATAGCCCTTATTATAGCGAAACGGCGGAAGGGAAGCGAATAGGGGCCAATTGGGCAAGGTGCAATAGATGCGGGAGTCGCGGAGGATTCACCAACTTGCCAGGCTTGCAGCCGCCGGCATAAAATAAATACCATAACGGCCCAATGCCGGCCCGTATGGGAAGCGCTCCGCATGCGGAAGCTAACCGATACAAGGAGCTGCAGTCAGGAAAGGGGAGGAAAGCGATGGCTCACCGTCAGGAAAAAGTGCCGTTTGGCTACGAGCCGCCAAAGGCGTCGCGTCGCGGCTGTTTGTTCGTGTTGGAAACGTTCGAGGATTGGACGGAAGAGGAGGTCGGTGCGCTGGCCGCATGGGCTGTGGAGCGGAAGTTCGCCCGGGTTGTGCTGTACCCGCAACACGAAGAGACGTTGCGCCGCATGGGTATCGCCTGCGCCAGCCCTTATTACAGCCGCGTCAAGCTGCTGGAAGCCGCGATCGCCGCTTGTTCGGCTTCGATCCCCGTCGAGCTGGATCAATGGGAGGGCAAACGCAAGAAATACACGCCGCTTGACACCTCGTTGCGGTTTTTAACCGAAAAGCATCACGGCCCGTTTTTTCTCGCCTTAAGCGACCGTTACGCCAATTTGTTTGTCACCTATCCGTCGTTTCAGGACTGGATCAAAGAGCTGCGGCTGTTCATTATTCCGCGGTTCCAGGTCCCGCTGCATCCGCAACTGGAAGCGTGGAGCCATCGCTGGGAGCTGGCCGAACCCGGCGCGCCGTCGCTGTCCTGACCCGCCCGGCATACGGCGCGGTTGCCGATAGACGGGTGGCCATTTCGGAAGGTTCAGATCGTGAACGAACCGACGTTGCTTGCATACAGGTTGATTTCCACCCATTTTCGCTTACAAATAAGAGCTTTCCCAGCGCAAGCGGGGACGAACGATTTCCTACGCCACACGAAAGCGGCCTTGGTTTCTCTGCAAACAGAGTCCAAGGCCGCTGAGCTATGTCCATATTCGATTTTAAGAAGCAGAAGGAGTTCAGGAAAGCTGGCCGGTGCGGTCGTACAGCAACCGCTCGGTCAGCGACGTCAGCATGCAGATGCCGATTTCGTTCCGCCCGCCTTCGGGAATAATCATATCGGCGTATTTCTTCGACGGCTCGATAAAGGCGTCGTGCATCGGCTTGACCGTCGTCACGTATTGCTCAAACACCGATTCGAACGTCCGTCCGCGTTCCTCGATATCCCGGGCCACCCGGCGCAAAATGCGGATATCCGGGTCGGTATCGACGAACACCTTGACATCAAGCGCCTGCCGCAGCGCCGCATCGGTTAACACATGGATACCTTCGATCACGACAACCGACTTCACCTCGAGGCGAATCGTCTGTTCCGCGCGCAGATGCATGGAGAAGTCATACACCGGAATATCGACGGCGCGGCCAGCGCGCAGCTCCTGCAAATGCTCAAGCAGCAGCTCGTTTTCGAACGCATGCGGATGGTCGTAGTTGATGCGCTCGCGCTGCTCCAGTGTCAGCCCGTCACGGCTGGCATAATAGTTGTCCTGAGAGATCAGCGTAACTTGCGATGGTCCCAGCCTGTCCATAATAGCACGGGCCACAGTCGTTTTCCCCGAGCCGGTGCCGCCGGCAATTCCGATTACGAGCATGAGCGCAAAAGCCTCCCCGCATGACTTGATTAAGCTTCCCACTCAGTTTAACATAATCTTCATAAAGTGAAAACGGATTCCGTCCCCTGCGCATACGAAAAAAACGATCGCCAAGCGACCGTTTTTCCCGTACTGTACCGGTTTATCGAATTTGCTGTGGCGTGGAAAATTTGTTTTCGCTCACATCCAGATCTTGGGCCGCCTGATGCAGCTGCTGGAGCGTCTGCTTGATCTGTTGGCCGTATTGCTCGTTGTTGTAGGTTTCCAGCTGGCTGTTGGCGTCGGCTACCTGCCGCTTCGCTTGACCCAGCTCGGCTTGCGCCGACTGGATCGCCTGCGGATCGGCTTGTGCGATTGCCGCCTGCAACCGGCGCTCCGCCTCCTGAGCGAGCAAAATCGCATGCCTGGCCGCGTCCAGCGCATGCTGCACCGGCTGCTGGTGTTGTCGGGTATCGACCATCGCTTTTCCTCCTTGCGTCATTGTTATGATCTCGGCATTCCCTTACTACATTGCGCCAAACAGGGGCAAAACATGCACCGGCTTGCCGATGTCCGCTATTTCCCGGGCAAGCGCAAAATCCGCGGCCGGCTCCGCCGTTTCGACAGCATGCGCCGGCGATATGGAGCCGATCGCGCAGGGATTTGGCGGCAGAGCCGCGAATCAAAAAAATAGGATGGACAAACCGGGCGATTCTTTTTAAGCTAATACTAACTTGCACTAACTTGCATGATCTGTGAAAATTTCCTAACAATGAGGAGATGCCCCCATGAAATGGAGTTCAGCGATTGGCCTGCTGGTTTGCGGATTCATGCTGCTGTCCGGCTGCGGCGGCAAGCAGCCTGCTGCCGACCAGGCCGCGGAGAAGAAACCGTACCTGCAAGCTGCCGTCACCGTAAACGGCACAACGGCTTCCATCGCCATCCAGACCGATCTGATTATTTCCAAAGCGCATTACAATCAGGAACGGGTTCCCGGCGAAGGCCACATTCATATGTCCGTCGACAACGGCGAGAACATCATCGTCACCGAAGACCACACCGAACTGACCGATCTGGCCCCAGGCCCGCATAACGTCAAGCTGTCGCTGCACAATAACGATCATACCCCTTATGACGTCAGCCAATCGATCGATTTTGAAGTAAAGTAGGGGACGCGCGTGCGAGTTTTTCATACGAGAACCAGTTTGCAGAAAAGAATTGTGCTCATGGTCACGGTCACGACCTTGCTTATGCTGTCGATCATTATGGGTGCGGACACGATGAGCTTGAACAATGCGGTCAAGCAGGCGAACGTCAGCCAGATCAGCGGCATGACCATCGCCATTAACGGGCGTTACGAGGAGTCGCGTTCGGTGCAGGACGTCCAGCAAATTTTCGATTACATCAAGTACAAAAACAAGCGCGTGCTTGCGCTTAAGCTCTATAACAAAGAAGGACTGATTCTCGCTTCCTCCAACCGCAACGAAATCAACCGCTCGCTCGCCCCGGACGAGGTGCGGTTGCCGCAGCAGGACACGACGCTTGTCGACCGGCTGCCGATGAACATTCGCGGCATCCCGACGATCCGGCTGATCGCGCCGCTGCTTGAGGACGGCAACGTCGTCGGCGCCGTCGAGGTGCTGTTTGACAACGCCGAAGAAGCCGCGCTCGTCAAGCGCCGCGTAACCAGCAACGTCATTGTGGGCGCTGTATCTGCGGGCGTGCTGCTGGTCATGTTGTGGCTGATCATCCGGCAAATCGTTATCGTGCCGCTGACCAGGCTGCGCCAGGCCGCCGTGCTCGTCAAGCAAGGCGAAGCGCTGCCGCGCCTGGAATTCGTCGCTTCGCCGGAAATCGAAGAGGTGTCCGACGCCTTCAACGATATGGTGACAAACCTGAAAGAGCGCTACCGCGAGCTGCAGTTGGCGCTCGATACGCTCCAGCACACGCAGGCCCAACTGGTCCAGTCGGAGAAAATGGGGGCGCTTGGCAGCCTTGTCGCCGGCGTTTCGCACGAAATCAACACACCGATTGGCATCGGCGTGACCGCGGTTTCCTATCTTGAGCAGAAAACCAGGGAATTTGCCGAGCTGTTCGCCGGCGGCAAGATGAAGAAATCCGATCTTGAGCATTTTCTGTCCACCGTCAAAGAAACGAACGATATGGTGCAAGCCAACCTGCAGCGCGCCTCGGCGCTGATCCGCAGCTTCAAGCAAATTTCCGTCGACCAAAGCGTCGAGGTCAAGCGGACGATTCAGCTCAGCGACTATTTGCGGGAAATCATCATCAGCCTTAAACCTACGATCAAAAAAACGAAGCAGCGCGTCACGCTGCAATGCCCCGACAACCTGACCGTCTATACGTATCCGGGCGCGCTGTCGCAAATCGTAACCAATCTCGTCATGAATTCGCTGAACCATGCCTTTGCGCCGGACGAGGAAGGCAACCTGATGATCCGTGTGCAGGCGACAAACGAGCGGATTCATCTCGTATACGCCGACGACGGCCGGGGCATGAAGCAGGACGTGCTGGATAAAATTTTCGATCCGTTTTTTACGACCAGCCGCGCGCGCGGCGGCACGGGGCTTGGCATGAACATCGTCTACAATCTCGTCACCCAATCGCTGGGCGGCACGATCGTCTGCACAAGCACCGTCGGCAAAGGAACGTTGTTTGATATCGATTTTCCGAAGGAGGAGGAATCCGCCCATGTCTAACCCCAATGAAGCGCAAGACGACGAACTGCTGTTTGCCGATGAAGATGACCGGCTGTTATTTGCCGACGAGGATGCGGATTCAGCCCCGCCCCAAGCTTGGCCCGACAAAGGCGTCTGGAAGGTGCTGCTGGTCGACGACGAAAAGCAAATCCATCGGGTGACGCAGATGGTGCTGCATGATTTTGAATTTGACGGTAAAAAACTCGCCTTCCACAGCGCCTATTCGGCCGTGGAAGCCAGGCAGTTGCTGCAGGACCATCCCGACGCCGCGCTGATTTTGCTTGATGTGGTCATGGAGCAGGACGACTCCGGCCTGCAGATCGTCAAATACATCCGCGAGGAGCTGGGCAATCGCGCCATCCGCATCATTTTGCGCACCGGCCAGCCCGGACAAGCCCCGGAGCAGACGATCATCATGAACTACGACATCAACGACTATAAGGAAAAAACCGAACTGACCTCGCAAAAGCTGTTCACGACGCTCGTTTCCTCGCTCCGCTCTTACCGCGATATCAAAACGATCGAAAAAAGCCGGCTTGGCCTTGAGGAAATCATCAAATCGTCGGCTGCGCTGTTCGAGCTGCAATCGATGAAAAAATTCGCCTCCGGCGTGCTGACCCAGATGACCTCGATCGTTGGCGTCGGCCAAAGCGCCTTGCACTGCGGGCTCGCCGTCACGCGCGGCGAAGAGGACATCTACATCCTGGCGGCCAGCGGCGATTATGCCAGCCAAGGCGACCGCAAGGCGCGCGAAGTCGTGCCGCCCGCCGTCATGGAAGCGATCGAGCAAGCGTTTCAGACGAAAGCGAGCTGTTATAGTGCGGACTGCGTGGTGATTTATTTTCAAAGCAAAATGGGCATCGAAAACGTCGTCTATATGGACGGCTTCCAAATGCTCGGCGAGTGGGAACGTTACCTGATCGACATTTATTGCGCCAACGTTTCCGTCGCCTTCGAGAACCTTTATTTAAACGAAGAGCTGGAAAGCACGCAAAAGGAAATCATTTTTACCATGGGCGAAATTACCGAAACCCGGTCGAAAGAAACCGGCCACCACGTCAAGCGCGTCGCCGAATATTCGCGCCTGCTGGCCTTGAAATACGGTCTGCCGGAGCAGGAGGTTGAGGTGATTCGGCTGGCTTCGCCGATGCACGACGTCGGCAAGGTTGGCATTCCCGATGCGATTCTCAACAAGCCGGGCAAGCTGACCGAAGAAGAGTTCACCACGATGAAAACCCATGCCGCCATCGGTTATGAGATGCTCAAACATTCGAACAAGCAGGTGTTGACCGCCGCGGCGATCATCGCCCGCCAGCATCACGAGAAATACGACGGAAGCGGCTACCCGCAGGGGCTTAAGGGCGCAGAGATCCACATTTACGGGCGGATTACGGCGCTGGCCGACGTGTTCGACGCCTTGTGCAGCGACCGGGTGTACAAAAAAGCGTGGGAGCTGGACCGCGTGCTGGCGCTGCTGAAGGAAGAGCGCGGCCGTCACTTTGACCCGGCGATCGTCGATTTGTTCCTCGACAACCTTGACGAATTTTTGGCGATCAAGGAGCAATACAAGGAAATCCCGTCATAAGCTGCGGCCGATTTGGGGATAAAAGGCTGACCACCTCCTTATACTAAACGGCAGCAAACGGAGGTGAGCCTATGCCAAACAACCGTGCCGACAAAAAGGACAACCAACAAAACAAAAGCAGCTTGACCGAAGAAAGCCAAACGCTGAAACCGCAAAAAGCGCAGCAATTTCCGCCAAGCCTGAACAACATCGGCAAAAACGAGCAGTAACCGCGCCAAGCCCCTTGCCGGGGCTTTTTGCTTGTTCGCATCCAGCGGCATGTGGTACTCTTTTACAAGATGAGAACTTTGTGAGGGAGCTTGCGACGGATGGAACAAAAGGTGCGGGTGCAGGGCAAAAGCCGCAAAAAAGCGCTATTATTATGGTATTTCCTGGGATGGTTCGGCGGGCTCCGCTTTTATATGAACAGGCCGAAAACCGCGGTGGCCCAACTGGTGCTGTCGCTGAGCTTTTTTGGACTGCTTGTGACGTCGGTGTGGTGGATTATCGATTTATTTTTGCTGCAAAAATGGCTGGAGGAAGCGGAGGTATCGGCGCCCCAACGGTCAACGCCTCCGCTGCGCAAGTAGCAGATGGCTTTCGCATGAGGGATTTTGCTGTCGAATTGCGAAGAATCCGACATTTATTTTCGTAGTTTTTTCCTGTATGCTATTGGAGGGAGCCGGAGCAGATTGGGAGATAGAAAGGGAAGCAGGTGTTAATCATGAACGATGTCGGACTCGTGTTGGAAGGCGGAGGCATGAGAGGCGTGTACACAGCCGGCGTACTGGACTTTCTGATGGATCAAAATTGGTATTTTCCTTATGTCGTAGGCGTTTCGGCCGGCGCTTGCAACGCCATCTCCTACATTTCCCGCCAGCGCGGACGCAATCATAAGGTGACGATCGGGTACATTCACGATTCGCGTTATTTGAGCTACCGCAACTTGATTCGTTACAAAAGCATCTTTGGCATGGATTTTATTTTCAACCTGCTGCCGAACAAGCTGGAGTTGTTTGATTACCGTGCGTTTTACGACTCGCCGCAGCAGTTTGCCATCGGCACGACGGACGCTTACACCGGAGAATCCGTTTATTATACGAAGCAGGAGCTGGGCGAACAGACGATGCAGATTATACGAGCCTCCAGCAGCCTGCCGTTTGTGTCCGAGCCGATCCACTTTCAGGGGCGCACGCTGTTTGACGGCGGACTGGTCGACCCGATTCCGGTGCAGCAATCGATCAAGGACGGCAACAAACGTCATCTGATTATTTTGACCAAGGAAGCCGGCTACCGCAAACGGCCGTTCAAGCAGCGCTGGCTGGCCAAAACCGTGTACCCGCGTTATAACGGCTTGCTCGATGTGCTCGTTTCGCGCAGCGAGATATACAACGGCACGCTGGAGCTGATCGATCAACTGGAGCAAGCGGGCAAGGCGCTGGTCATTCGACCGTCGGTCAACCCGCTGGTTGGCCGGATGGAGAAAAACAAGGCAAAGCTGCAGCAGCTTTATGAGCTGGGCTACAGCGACGCCAGCCGGCTCGTCGGCCGGATCAAGGAATGGCTGCAGGGCTAACCGGCGGCTTGCGCCGATGTCCTGTTGTCGAAAACACACGATAAATATGCAGGAAGCCATTGATTTCCCGGCACGTATAGTGTATGGTAGAAACAAACCAAATAAGCCCACGGGAGCTTGAGGATCAGGCTGAGAGTGCGGATGAATCCGCTGACCGTCAAAATCTGTCTGGATAATGCCAGCTAGAGAATGTGCACGAATGACCATCCGTTCGGGTAATTCCCTGAACGGATTTTTGTTTTGCGCAAACTGTTGCGCTCCCGGGACCGGGGGCTGTTCGTTTGGGTTCGAATACGAGGGGAGAGACTGTACACAATGAAATGGAATCGTATTGCACCGGCGCTGCTGCTTGGCTTGGGCCTGATCGCCGCCGGCTGCTCGCAATCGGGCGGGGAAACTGCGCCTTCGCCGGGCGCTTCCGCGCAGCCGGCGGCCACGAAGGAGGCGGCCAAGCCGCTGACGAACGTGAAGGTCGTGCTGGACTGGACGCCAAACACGAATCACACGGGTTTGTATGTCGCCAAGGATCAAGGCTTTTTCGAGCAGGAAGGGCTGAATGTCGAGATCGTCCAGCCGGGCGAAGGCGGCGCCGACGCGATGGTCGCCAGCGGAACCGCCGAGTTTGGCGTCAGCTATCAGGAAAACATTACGCAAGGCCGCATTCAAGGCGTGCCGATCGTATCGCTGGCCGCGGTTATTCAGCATAACACCTCGGGCTTTGCTTCGCCGGCCGGCAAAAATATCAAAACGCCAAAGGATTTTGCAGGCAAAACATATGGCGGCTGGGGTTCGCCAGCGGAAAACGCGATGATCGAATCGCTGATGCAGGCTGAAAACGCCGATCCGTCCAAGGTGAAAATCGTCAATATCGGCGAAGCCGATTATTTTACCGCCGTCAAACGCGACATTGACTTCGCCTGGATTTATTACGCGTGGACGGGCATCGACGCCGAGCTGCGCAACGAGCCGACCAACATGATTTATTTAAACCAATATTCGGACAAGCTGGATTACTATACGCCGGTGCTGGCGACCAGCGAGAAGATGATCCAGGAAAAGCCGGACGTCGTCAAGGCGTTTGTCGCCGGGGCCGCCAAAGGCTACCAGTTTGCGATCGACAAGCCGGAGGAAGCGGCGAACATCCTGCTCAAAGCGGTGCCCGATCTGGACAAAAACCTCGTCATCGCCAGCCAGAAATGGCTCAGCCCGCGTTATCAGGACGACGCGCCGCGTTGGGGCGAGCAAAAGCTCAGCGTCTGGGAGGGCTACGCCGACTGGATGCTGGAGCATAAGCTGCTGGACAAAAAGCTCGACGCGCCGGCCGCGTTTACGAACGATTTTCTGCCGGGTGCCAAATAACTGCAAGCAAGGGAGAAGGAGGAGGACGAAAAGTGGCTAACACATTGGTCAGCATTCAGATTTTGCCAAAAACCAAAGATAACGACGATATCATTCCTTACGTGGACCGGGCGATTGAAGTGATCGCGCAATCCGGGGTCAAACATTTGGTCAGCCCGCTGGAAACGACGATGGAAGGCGAGCTGAACGTCTTACTTGGCATCATTGAGCAGATGAACGACGCCATGATTGCGATGGGCAGCCCCAGCGTGATTTCGCAGGTGAAAATTTATTTCAACCCGTCCGGCGCGTCGATGGACAAGCTGACGGAGAAATATCGTCCGTGAAGGGAAAAACGTGGATTCAAGCAGGATGGCCGCCGGTAAGCGCGGTCATCCTTCTGCTGCTTTTATGGCAGCTTGCCGTATCCGGCGGCTGGGTGGAGGGCTGGCTGCTGCCCAGCCCCATACAAATCGCCCGCGAAGCGTGGTTGGCCTTGCCGCGCATCGGCATGCACACAGTCGCGACCTTGCGGATTACGCTGCTGGGCTTTGTGCTGGGAGCCGGCATCGGCATTGCGCTGGCTTGCTTGCTGCATCTGGTGCCGCTGCTCAAAGCGGCGCTTTACCCGCTGTTAATCGTCAGCCAGAACGTGCCGATGATCGCTGTCGGACCGCTGTTGATCATCTGGTTTGGCTTTGGCATCCTGCCCAAGCTGATCCTGATTGTGCTGGTGTGCTTTTTCCCGGTCTGCATGAGCACGCTTGACGGCTTTGCGCGTACCGACCGCACGACCTACGATTACATGCGGATGCTCGGCGCCGGCAAATACCAGCTGTTCGCCAAGCTGGAGCTGCCCTATGCGTTGCCGTTCGTCTTCTCGGGGCTGAAAATCTCCGCTACCTACAGCGTGATGGGCGCCGTTATCGCCGAGTGGCTCGGCGGCTCGGAAGGCCTTGGCTATTATATGAATTTGCAAAAATCGGCTTACCGGGCCGACCGGGAATTTATCGCCATTGTGATCATCGTCGCGCTCAGCGTGTTGTTCTGGAGATTGATCGTCTGGCTGGAAAAGCGGCTGATCCGCTGGAACGTCAAGCGGTAGCGAACTGATAAGGGAGGGAAGATGCGAGTGAGCAAGCTGGAGCTGGAAGAGATCGAAATCGGCTTTACCGGCGCGACGCAAACCGTGCGCGTGCTTGACGGCGTATCGCTGCATGTCGGCGAAGGCGAATTCGTCTCGCTGCTTGGGCCGTCGGGTTCGGGCAAAAGCACGTTGTTTCACATTATCGGCGGGCTGCACGAACCGGGCGCCGGCGAGGTGCGGCTGGATGGCGAACGGATCAACGGCCGCCGGGGATTCGTTGGCTACATGCCGCAGCAGCCGGCGCTGCTGCCGTGGCGCAGCGTCGAGGCCAATGTGCTGCTGGCGCTGGAAATCACCGGTCCGGTGACGGCGAAGGAGAAAACGTTGGCGCGCGAGTGGCTGGTCAAAGCCGGGCTCGGCGGCTTCGAACGCGAGTACCCGCATACGCTGTCCGGCGGCATGCAGCAGCGCGTCTCATTCGTGCGCGCCTTGCTCGGCCCGCACCGGCTGCTGTGCCTCGACGAGCCGTTTGGCGCGCTTGATGCGCTGACCCGTCAGCAGATGCAAAGCTGGCTGCTCGACATCTGGGAGCTGAGCAAGCGCTCTGTGCTGCTGGTCACGCACAGCATCGACGAAGCGTTGTTTATGTCTGACCGCATCTACGTGCTTTCAGACAAGCCGGCCAAAGTGTTGCGGGAGATCGCCGTGCCGTTCTCCAGGCCGCGCCGGGAAGACGTGCTGAGCGACCCGGCGTTCGCCAGACTGCGCAGCGAGCTGTACGCGTTATTACGGAAGGAGGAACTGGCCGATGCCAGCCATTGACGCCCACATCCATCTCGATTTATACAACGAAGCCGATATCGCTGCGATTCTCGACCGCCTGCCGCAGACAGGGGTCGAAGCCGTCGTTGCCGTATCGCTGCACCTGGCGTCCTGCCGCGCGACGCAGACGTGGAAGCGCCGCTATCCGGGCCGCGTCGTCGCCGCTTACGGCTACCATCCCGAACAGGCTGTGCCCAGCGCAGCGGAGCTGGACGAGCTGCTGGCTTGGATGACCGCGCACGCCGCAGAAGCCGCTGCGATCGGAGAAATCGGCCTGCCGTATTACAGCAGGAAGGAAGCGGAAAGCAAGGGAGAGCCGTTCGAACTTGCGCCGTACATCGAGCTGTTGGATAAACAGCTGCTGCTGGCCCACAGGCTCGATAAACCCGTCGTGCTGCACGCCGTTTATGAAGATGCGACGATCGTCTGCGACCTGTTGGAGCGGCGGAGCATTCGCAAAGCGCATTTTCATTGGTTCAAAGGGCCGCAGGACACGGTGCGGCGGATGATCGCCGCCGGCTATTACATCTCGATCACGCCCGATGTGCACGACGAGCCGGACATCCGCGAATTGGTCCGCGCTTATCCGCTGGAGCTGATGATGGTGGAAACGGACGGGCCGTGGCCATACGAAGGCGCCTACGCCCGGCCGCTGACCGAGCCGGCCATGGTGCTCGATGCGATCCGGCAAATTGCCGCGCTTAAAGGGTTGTCGCCGGAGGAAACCGCTGCCGCACTTTACGCCAACACGCGGCGTTTTTACGCGCTGGATGCGGATAGCGGCCTCGTGCCATGCCCCGGCTGCGGCGCAAAGCTGCCGGACAACGGCCAACCGCCCGATGAGCGCTACAATGCTTCGGCAGCGTGTCTCGGCTTGTCCGGCGAGCTGGCCGCGTATCATCTGGAGTTGGCCGCTCCCGATTTCCCGCACCAAATGGCCGTGGACGCTTACGGAGCGCAACACGCCGGCGCGAAGATGAAGCCGATCCGCACGGCATTTTCCTTGATCGGCCTCTATCTGGCGCTGGAGAAGGGCTACACGGGCAAGGAGGTGCAGCGCGCGCATATGCAGCTGGCCGGCCTGAACATCGCGTGGCCGCAGCTTGAACCGCTGAATCCGGTTTACACGTTAACGATTCGCGATGTCCTGCAAGCGGCGCCGGGCGAAGCGCGGGCAATCGCCTTGCACAATTGGGCCGACGACGTCTGGCGAAATTGGGAACACGCCCACGACTGGGCGCAGCAAATATGCGCTCAGCACCTGCAGCGCGCCTAAGCGGCCAGACAAACTCCGAGCGGAGTGTGGTCGCAGATGAACGGGCCGTGTTGCCACAGCGGCTTGTCATGCCAATCGGCAGTTGCTGGAATGGTGCCGCTAGGCGATATGCAAGTCTGACGGAATAAAAAACGCATCGCTTCTCCGCCTGCACGGCGGGAGGGCGATGTGTTTTTGCATGTTCAAGCGTATTGCAGCTGCTTCTCCAGCAAGGTGGAGCGAATTTGTTCGATCCGCTTGCGGACGTAGAAATCAAAAGCCGCGCCTTCCAGATCGCGCGGCTGCAGCCGCCGGTTCGTATCGTTGTCGATGATGATCAGCGAACCATCATCGAAAAATTTGAAGGTCAGATCGCAATAATGCAGATCCGGCCGATTGAGCAGCTCATCAATCTGCGACGGCGGGAGATTGCCGCCGCTGGATGCTTTCTTGTACCAATAATCGCGTTCGATAAAACGGTAATTGTGACTTGTACTCATCGGGTAACAACCTCCTTCGTCCAGGGAACGTATGTTTGAATGATACTTTTAGTATACCAAACATTTGTTCTTAAAGGAAGGGCTTGTTCCATAAAATGCCGGATTTTTTTCATCGCAGCCGCAAGCTATTTTCCGGCAATATGCTCGGCAATGCGCAAGCCGTGCAAGCGGCCGGTTTCGATGAAGATTTCGTTCGCATCCTCCTTGGCCGACGCCACGACCCCGGCAACGTACAAGCCCGGCGCATCCGTCTCCATCGTAGCCGGGTCATAGACCGGCGTGCCGCGCTCCGCGTCGATGCCGACACCCGCAGCGGCCAGCAGCTTGCGCTCGGGCCGAAAACCGGTCAGCGCCAGCACAAAATCGTTCTCCAGCTCCAGGCTGCCATCTGCGCCACGCACGCGAACGAACGTTTCGCCGATCTGCTCGACGCGCGACTCCAGCAGCAGGCGAATGCGCCCCTTGTTCACCATGCTTTCAAAAATCGGCCGCACCCACGGCTTGATGCTTGGCGAATAACCCGCGCCGCGATAGACGACCGTCACCTCGGCTCCGGCGCGCAAAAGATCCATAGCGGCGTCCACCGCCGAATTGCTGCCACCGATAATCGCCACCTTCGTGCCCGTATACGGATGAGCCTCGCGGTAGTAATGGGATACTTTGGGCAGCTCCTCGCCGGGAATGCCCAGCCAGTTCGGTTGGTCAAAATAACCCGTAGCCACGACGACATACCGCGCCTCATACGCATGGGGCCGCCCGAACCGGTCGGCCGTATGCACGGCGTAACCGCCGTCCGTCCGCCGCTCAAGCCGCAGCGCTTCCTCGTAAGCGCGCATGCGCAGCCCTTCGCGCCGCGCCACTTCGCGGTAATAGACAAGCGCTTCTTGCCGGTAAGGCTTTTCGTTTGGCGTCACAAACGGATAACCTCCGATTTCCAGCAGCTCCGCCGTGCTGAAAAACTGCAAAAACGTCGGATACAAATAAATCGAATGCACAATATTGTGTTTCTCAATCACCAGCGGGGACAGGCCCGCTCGCTGCAAGGCGACGGCAGCGGCCAAGCCGCAAGGACCGGCGCCGATGACGATGACGTTTTCCACACGAATAACCTCCTGACCGTGCAAGCTTCACCCCCATACTACCGTAACGGTCAGCAACTTGCCATGAAAATCAATAGATTTTTTTTATATATCCAAACATTATTTTTGATCAAAATTCTTGACAATCCGCCGCAGGAGGCTGGCCGCAGCTTTCTGTTGGCCGGTCCCGTGCGCGGGCCGCCGGGTTGGCCCCAGCCGTGCGGGTCGGCCAGCGCGCCCGGGGGGCTGCGTTGTGCCGCAGCCGGCGAAAGCATCATGGTCAGGCGCACAAAAAAGCGCGGCGGCCGCCGTTTGCTCCGGCAGCCCCGCGCTTTTGACGGGCCTGTTTACGATTGCTCCAACGTTTTTTGCTCATGGCCTTCGCTCAGATCGTCCTTGGCCAAATTAATCGCCGAAGTGTTCGGTGCATTTTCGAGCACGTCGTTGACGAATTCAAGGTCCTGATTTTCCGCTTTCATATTGGCGGTTCCCGTGTAGTTGCCGGCATGTTTATTGTTTTCCATCGATTGCTGCCCCCCTTTGCACATGATGCGCTGCGGCTTTAGCGTGCGCCGGGGGCGTAATTTTTATGCGGTTTTTCCAGCGCTGCCCGTACCTGCTTACCTGAAGGTTACTTCATGCACGTATTTTCAGTACTTATGTGAACGCGCGTTTTTCGGTATAATGACCAAGTGGAAACTATTTATTGATCGCAAAAGGAGCCTGTGAGCATGAGCATCAAACATATGGTGATTTTTAACTTGCATGTCGGCAAAGACAACGCGGAAGCCGAAAAGTTTCTGTGGGAAAGCCAGGCGGAGCTGGCCCCGATTCCCGGCGTTCAGCAATTCGAGGTGTTTCGTCAGGTCAGCGCCAAAAACGATTACGACTATGGGTTTTCGATGGTGTTTGCCGATCAGGCCGCCTATGACGCGTACAATGCGCATCCGGTCCATCAAACCTATGTAGCGGAAAGATGGTTAAAAGAAGTCAGCCGGTTTCTCGAAATTGATTTCGTCCTGCACGCCGACGTGTAAGCGGACAAGCGGCCGCCCATGCGGCGCTGAAAGCACCCTGCGGGGTGCTTTTTCGCATATTTTCGGGGGTGTTGGCGTGGTGAGCGAAGTTTCTGGTTGAAAAAAGGACGGATTCCGGCCGCGTGTTTCGCATCGCCGGTGCTGCCTGGCATGGGGGGGGCTGCCGGATCGGTGCGGGTGCGCGGCTGCGTCTATCGATGGCAAGGATGGCCACGGCCCGCGGCCGGCTGGCGCGGACAAATCCGGCTTTGTCCGGCCCTGTTTCGGTGGTATACTGGTGAATAAAGCCAATCAGGAGGACAAAGAGAGGAGCGACGCGATGCCAGGCGAAGAACGTTTCGATATTTATGACGGCGACGGCCGCTGGCTCGGCACGGCGCTGCGTTCCGAAGCTCATGCGCAGGGGCTGTGGCACCGCACGTTTCAATGCTGGATCGTCAGCCGCGACAGCGATGGTGTTCCGATGCTGTTGCTGCAACTGCGCCACCCGGGCAAGGATACATTTCCGAATCTGCTCGATATTTCCTGCGCAGGCCATTTGCAGGCCGGCGAAAGCGTCGAGGACGGGGTGCGGGAGCTGGAGGAGGAGCTTGGCCTTGCCGTGGCTTTCGAGCAATTGTGGCCGTGCGGCGTGATCGCGGAGGAGGATGTGATCGGCGAGACGCTGATCGACCGCGAGTTTTGCCATGTTTTTGCGCTGGCATGCGAGCAGCCGCTGCTCGCTTACACGGTTCAGCCGGACGAAGTCAGCGGACTGTTCGCCGTGGCGCTGGACAGCTTCCGCCGCTTGCTGGCCGGAGAAACGGCACGCGTGGAGGTGCAAGGATTTGTTGTGGACGAACAGGACAGGAAAATAAACCAGACGCGCTGGATCAGCCCCGACGAACTGGTGCCGCATCCGGCGGCGTATTACGACCTGCTGTTTGCCGGGATCAACGCGATGCTGGCGGCTTGGGAAGCGTAAACGGCGCGCGGGCAGGGTAGTTGTGCTTGGCAGGGGGCTGGGTGGGAAGACGGACGGTTTCTTGGGAAGGTAGGAGCGGAATGGTTCCGCGGGAGTGGTGGTGAGAGCTGTGGGAGTTGTGCGGCCTTGCGGCAACGGGAAAAGAATGTGTGGGCTGGGGGGCTTCGCAGTGATGTGAAGACCGTGAGAGCTATGCCACCCTGCGGCAACGGCAAAAAATGTGTGGGCTGGAGAGCTTCGCAGCAATGGCAAAAGGCAAAAACCGCGAGAGTTGATCTCCCGCGGTTTTCTCGGGCCTTCCGCCGCTGGCGCGTCTTACGCAAAATAGCGGGTGGCAATCACGACATAAGCGATATAGCCAACGACGGACAACACCAAGAGCGCCGCGCCAAACGCCGGCTTGCGCTTGACGAACAGCAAGCAGCCGGCGCTAAAAATCGAGCCGATCACAATCAACGAGCAAAACGTAAACACTCCCATCGCCGCGCTCCTCTACAGACGTTCGACGTATTCGTGCACCATCTGCTCGGTGACGAACGGCCGCAGCGGGGAAATGCCGGTTTTGGCATGGGCGTGAATTTGTGCAGTGACTGTGTTAATGGCCTCAACCGTGAAGGGCAGACCGCGGCGGCACAAGTCGACGCAAGCTGCAATTTCCTGCTCGCGCAGCGTATCAAGTTCGATGAATCGGGCGAGATGCAGATGCTGCTGGGTGGAATGGCGGGTAATAGCTTCATGGACGCTCATGATACATTCTCCTTTATAGGCGATTCCCATCTAGTATACACGATCAGGCAAACGATGGCATCGTTTGCTTGCGCAAGCGAGGAAAATGCGCGTGAAACTGCATGATTTCGACAATTTCTATGATTGATTATTAATGACATTAATTATTTATAAACCCGAAATGGAAGGGATGCAAGCTAATGGCTTTACCTATTGAAGCGGCGCTGCCGGAACTGCTTGCCACGCTGCGGCAAAACCCGTGCGCCGTGCTTGTTGCGCCGCCCGGCGCGGGCAAAACGACCCGCGTGCCGCTGGCGCTGCTGGGCGAGGACTGGCTGCAGGGCAAGCGCATTGTGATGCTGGAGCCGCGGCGGCTCGCCGCTCGCGCGGCCGCGGGTTACATGGCCGCCTTGCTCGGCGAGCAGGTCGGCCAAACGGTCGGTTATCGCGTCAAACACGATACCCGGGTCGGGCCGGCTACGCGCATCGAAGTTGTCACCGAAGGCGTGCTCACGCGGATGCTGCAAGCGGACCCGGCGCTGCTGGACGTCGGCGCGGTGCTGTTCGACGAGTTCCATGAGCGCAGCATTCACGCCGATCTGGGGCTGGCGCTTTGCCGCCAATCGCAAATGCTGCTGCGCGAGGAGCTGCGGCTCGTCGTCATGTCGGCAACGCTCGAAGCCGAGCCCGTTGCAGCGCTGCTGGACGGTGCGCCGATCATCCGCAGCGAAGGGCGCACCTTCCCGGTCGCGACGGTGTACGCCGACCCGCCGGCTGGCAGCGAGCGGATCGAGCTGGCCGTCGTGCGGACGATCCGCCGCGCGCTGGCTGCGCATCCGGGCAACGCGCTGGTGTTTTTGCCGGGCGCGGCGGAAATCCGCAAGGTCGAGCGGCTGCTCGGCGAGCTGCGCCGCACCGGCGGCGGGGCGGGCGCTGGCGCGACGGAGCGCGTGGGCGCAGAGGCGGGGCCGGGCGAGCCGATCGACATCGCGCCGCTTTACGGCAGCCTGCCGCAGGAGGCGCAGGACCGGGCGCTGGCGCCGGGCAAGCCGGGCGTGCGCAAAATCGTGCTGGCGACTTCGATCGCCGAGACGAGCCTTACGGTCGAAGGCGTCAGCATCGTCGTCGACAGCGGGCTGATGCGCGTGCCGCGTTTTTCGCCGCGCACGGGCATGACGCGGCTGGACACGGTGCCGGTCGCGCAGGCGTCGGCCGACCAGCGGCGCGGCCGGGCCGGGCGGCTTGGCCCGGGCGTCTGCTACCGGCTGTGGACGGAAGCGGAGCACCGCCGACTGGCGCCCAGCCGCACGCCGGAAATCCGCGAAGCGGACCTCGCGCCGCTGGCGCTGGAGCTGGCGGCATGGGGCGCCGAGCCGGGCGAGCTGCTCTGGCTCGATCCGCCGCCGGAAGCCGCCTACGCCCAGGCGCGCGCGCTGCTCACGCAGTTGGGCGCGCTGGGGGCGGACGGCGGCTTGACGCCGCATGGCCGCGAGCTGGCCGGGCTCGGCTTGCACCCGCGGCTTGCGCACATGCTCGTGCAGGCCCGCGCGCAGGGCTTGGGCGCGACGGCCTGCGAGCTGGCCGCGCTGCTCAGCGAGCGCGACCTGCTGCGCGGCGAGGCGCGACGCGACGCCGATCTGCGCGCGCGGCTTACGGCGCTGCGCGCCGCGGCCCGTCCGGGCGCGCAGCCGGACGGCGGTCTGGACTTGGCTGCGGCCCGGAAAGTGCTGGCCGAAGCCAAGTCGTGGCAGCAGGCGCTGGGCATCCGCGCCGACGGGGGCCGCGCCGACGATTGCGGCGCGCTGCTGTTGTACGCGTATCCCGACCGGATCGCGATGTTGCGCGCCGACGGCCGCTTCCTGCTCAGCAACGGCCGCGGCGCCGTGCTGGCGGACAAGCAGGGCCTGTCCGCCGAGCGCTTTCTCGTCTGCGCCACGCTTGACGATCACGGCGCCGACAGCCGCATCGAGCTGGCCGCGCCGATTGCGGAGGATGAGTTGCAGCGGCACGCCGCCGCGCTGCTCAGCGAGGAACGCGACGTCCGCTGGGACGCGGCCAGCGAAAGCGTCAAAGCGCGCCGCCGCGTAAAGCTCGGCGCGCTGACGCTGCTCGACGTGCCGCTTGCCGCCCCCGGCGCGGAAGAAGTCGCCGCGGCGCTGCTGACCGGCGTGCGCGCAAGCGGCCTCGCGCTGCTGCCATGGTCGCGCGCCGCGCGCCAACTGCAGGAGCGCGTCGTCTTCCTGCACCGGCTCGACGCCTCCTGGCCGGACATGCGCGACGAAGCGCTGCTCGCCGCGCTCGAAGATTGGTTGCTGCCGCACTTAAGCGGCTGCCGCAACCGCGGCGATCTGCAGCGGCTGTCGCTGCCCAGCTTGCTGGAGGAGCTGCTGCCGTGGGAGCAGCGCCGCAAGCTCGGCGATTGGGCGCCGACGCACATCCAGGTGCCCAGCGGCTCGCGCATCCCGGTCGATTACAGCGACCCGGAAGCCCCGGCCTTGTCGGTGCGGCTGCAGGAAATGTTCGGCTTGCAGCAGACGCCGAAAATTGCCGGCGGCCGCATGCTGCTGACGATCCACCTGCTGTCGCCGGCGCAGCGCCCGGTGCAGGTCACTCGCGATTTGGCAAGCTTTTGGCGCAACGCCTATTTCGAGGTAAAAAAAGATCTCAAAGGCCGCTATCCCAAACACTACTGGCCTGACGACCCGCTGATCGCCCAGCCGACCAGCAGGGCAAAGCCACGCGTATGAGAGCCGTGCCGGTTTTCATAACCGCAGGCATCGCGACGGCGCCGCAGTTTCTCGACCGCTTCGCCGAGCGGTTGGGCGCGGAGCTGACGCTCGGCGGTCGGCCTTTGGCGCCCGAGGTCGCGTTTCCGTACGGCGACTGGTCGCGCGGCAAAGCCGCCCAAGTGCGCGAGTTCGCCCGCGACTGGTGGCTGCCGCACGGCCGCGCCCGCGACGCCGCCGGTGCAAAAGGCGCGGCATGGCTGGCCGCGCGCGCCGCAGCGAGCTGCCCGCCGGGAACGCCGCCGCCGCTGTTGATCGGCCACAGCGGCGGCGGCGTGGCCTGCATCCGCGCGGCGGTGCTGCTGCGCCGGCTCGGCATCGCGCCGTACGGCGTCGTGCAGATCGGCTCGCCGAAATGCGCCGTGCCCGGCTGGTTGCGCCCGCGCACGCTGTTCATCCGCGCGGTGACGGCCAGCGGCCGGCCAGCCGACCCGATCACCCGGCTTGGCGGGTGGGGCGGCTGGCGGCGTGGACGCTCTGGCCCACCGCGCTGGAGCGCAACAGCGCGCGCTCCGGGACAAACGCTTGGCGTGCGCATCGTCGGCGGCCACGCCGATTATTTTCGCGATCACGCTCCGTACAAGCAAGGAACGATCAGCAATCTGGACATTACGCTCCATGCGGTCCAACTGTGGCTGGCCGACGAAAGACAGGGAGGAATTGCCATGATCGATATTCAAAAAGCAAGCATGAGTTATTCGAAAAGCGACGGTTACGTCGGACAAGTGGAATTTCGCATCGCAGGCCATGAGATGCCTTATGAAATGACTTTGCACAGCAGCAATAGCAAGGAATGGAGCTATGGGCTGCACTTTTTGCAGCAGTCGGGCCGGGAAGAGGACATCCTCGCCGTCGAGGACATGCTGGAGGAAGACGACGAGCTGTTCGACCGGCTGGTCGAAGCCGCAGAGAATACCCTGGTCAAATAGCTTGCGGCAAGCACGGTGAACAGGCAGGCGACCGGGCATACCATACGCACAACGCACGCAGCAGACCGGTGCCAACGAAGCAGCGGTCGCGTTGCTGCCATTTGTTCGGAAAACGTTTTCTAGCACTCGATTGTCATGCTCCCAGCACTGCCAAGCTGGGAATACAAGCCGAATCGTAAAGTCGTGCGGCAGATGATGCGTGCGTTGCTCCGTACGCTTTTATGATCCATGCGCTCGATAACGCCCTGCTCCGGCACGCCGCCGTCCAGCCATACTGTCGGCAGGAAGCGCGATGCCGCAACTGCACTGCAATTGCGCGCAGCTGCCGCAATTGCCGCAAGCTTTCGCCGGGAAGCGCATCGCGCATATCAGCGACATTCACCTTGGCTTCCATAGACGGCTGGCCGAGTTGCAGGCAATTGTCGGCCTGATGCTTTGAGAACAACTTGTCTTGTTGGCGCACCCGCACCCGTTGACCAAATCTGCCCGGAGCGCTCGGCGGCCCCATCCCTGCGGTTCGGCAGCTTGGCACTGGCGAAGCCGATCATAGCGCCTCTCACCGGCGTCGCCAGCGCCCCTGACCGGCCGCGGCCGGTAGGCCGGCGCACCCGCCGGCCAACCCATAAACGCGTGTCTATACAGGGTGCGCGGACAATGCTATAATACGCTCAGCAAGTGCACGCATACTGCCGCCAGAGCGGGTTCTATCCCCCGGCGGCTGATCCATTTTTGATCGCACAGGAGGCTTTTATGACTGATACAACAGCAGCTTTTGAAGGTGACTATCAAGGCGAAAAGGCGATCTGGCTGCGCGCCGGAAGCTATGAAGCGGCGGTGCTGCCGAATGTCGGCGCCAACCTGATCGCGCTGCGCGATACGGAGAAGGGCTACCGCTTCCTGCACGAGCCGGCCCCCGAGGAATTTGCGAGCTTCAAGCAAGCGCCGGTCATTCACGGCATTCCGATTTTGTTCCCGCCCAACCGCTACGAAGACGGCAAGCTGCCCTGGAATGGCAAGGTGTACGAACTGCCGGTCAACGAGGAAGCGACGGGCAACCATATTCACGGCTTTGTGCATGACATCCCCTGGACCGTGGAGGCGTATTCGTCCGACGCCGCAGCAAGCCGCGTGACGCTGGCGCTGCGCGTGCGCGAGGGTCATTCGGTCTATGCTCATCTGCCGCACGACTTTACGATTCGGCTGGTCTACACGCTGAGCCGGCTGGGTTTGCACCAGCAGGTGACTGTCCATAATGAAGGGCAGGATGAGATGCCGTGCCTGCTGGCGTTCCATACGGCGATCAACGCGCCGTTTGCCGACAATGCGACGGCTGCCGACTACCGCTTCCGGCTGACGATCGGCCAGCGCTGGGAACTGAGCGAGCGCATGCTCCCGACCGGACGCCATCAGGCGCTCACCGCCGAGGAAGCGCGCATGAAAGGCGAAGGACTGTCGCCGTTTTGGGCGCCGATGGACAACCACTACACGGTCGAAGCGCAAAACGGTTCAAACCGCATGGAGCTGACCGATGCAAAAAACAACGTCAAGCTCGTTTACGACGCCGGCACGGCTTTTAAAATGTGGATGATCTGGAACAACGGCGCGACGGAAGGTTTCTTCTGCCCGGAGCCGCAGCTCAATCTCGTCAACGCGCCAAGCGTGGCGCTGCCCGCCGAGCAGACCGGGCTTGTCGCGCTGCAGCCGGGCGAGCTGTGGGAGTCGGCCAGCCGCATTTATTGCGTGGAGTTGGCTTAGGATGAGCGAAGACCGTTATATGAAGCTTCGGGCCGAGCTGCTCCGGCTGGAAGCGGAGGGACAATTCGCCATCACCGCCGACATCGGCGAGCTTGGCCAGCTGCTGGCTGACTACGACCAGCTGCAAAGCGAGCTGCAGCGGCTGCGCGGGCTTGTGCGGGCGCAAGCGCGTCCGACCGCCGGCATGTCCAGCAAGCTCAAAGAAGCGCTGCGCGAATAGCCAACGGCTTTCTGCGCGCCAGGCGGTCTGCCGGCCACATCGACATTGCCCTGCCTCTAGGCTATAATAGGTAGGCTAAAGGAGGGATGATCTATGAGCGCAAACGAAACATTGCCGCCAAAAACTTGCAGCGTCGACCGGCTTGTCACCCAGGAAGCCGAAATCGTCAAAGTGCTGGCCGGGCAAAAAACGGCTTGCCGCCGCAATGGCCGCTACGCCGATATCGATGAAACGCTGGAGCTGCAAGGCCACAAATTCCGAATTTCCAATGTTTACCAACAGTCATTGGGCGAACTGACGGAAGCCGATGCCCAAGCGGAAGGCTTCACCACGGTGGAGGCATATAAGGAAAGCATTTTAGCGTTCCACCCGGGCATGCCTTGGCTGCCGCAGATGAAGGTATGGGTTCACGAGTTTCACCTTGCCGATTGACCGGCGCCGGCGGCAGTATGGAGGAGCTCCTCCATACTGCTTTTTTTTCGCAACGCCCAAGCTGATCTGTGCAATCATTAAGGAGGGGAAAGAAACCGATGTCGTGGTACGCATCGCTATTGTATCTTCATATTTTCAGCGTCATCGCCAGTATTGGCCCTTATTTCGTGTTGTTTCCACTGCTGGGCAAGCTGCGGCGGGCAGAGATGGCGGTCCTCGACGACCATCTGGACGCGTTTCGCTTTACCGTCCGTTTGACCAAACATGCCGGGCATGTGCTTGTGGCAACAGGCATCGCCTTGACCTGGCTGACGGGCTGGACGTGGAAAACTCCGTGGATCGTCATGACTGTGCTGATCATGGTGCTGTCGCTGTATTTTATCGCCCGGGCGTTCTCGCCGCTGATCCGCAAGCTGGCCGCGCCGCATGACAACCGCAAGGAGCTTGTCGACAAGCTGCAGCGGGCGGTTATCGCCTATTTGCTGATCACCTTGTTGATGATGTGGTTTATGGTGGCCAAACCTGCGTTGTGGGGCGAATAAATGCGGAAACCGGCCAGACGGCGTTGGACAGGGCGCAAGCGTCCTCTATATTGAGAATCATTATCATGCAGGAAATCGTGCCTGCCCGGTACGGGGCATCCCCAGGCAGAGGCCCGTTTGCCGGCTGCTGTCTGTTTGCTTGGGCCGCTGCGGTTTGTTCCGACGCTGATCTGCGCCGTTTTTTTGGCAAAACGCTCGCCTTGCCGGTGCGAATCCTCTATGATAGAAGATAGCCGTAAACGGCCCCGGCCGCCGAGTTCAGCCGAAAGCCGACACCGACACCAACGACGAAAAGGAGCCGCCATGATGCAATTTGACCTCATTTCGGATATCCATCTCGATTTTTGGGTAAAGCCCGAAGGCGACGTCCTGAAGCTGAGACGGAACATTGAGAAGTTTATGGAGGCGATCCTGCCCGAAACGTGCTGCGATACGCTGCTGATCGGCGGCGATCTGGGCCATCACAACCGGCAAAACTACATTTTGCTAAAGCTTCTGCAAGAACACTATGCGCATATACTGGTAGTGCCCGGCAACCACGATTATTACCTGGAAACGCGCTCGATTTCCCATAAATACGGCCATGATTCGCTCGAACGCTTGAGCGAGATGAAGCGGCTGGCAGCCCAATTGCCCCATGTGGTTTATCTGGAGGGGACGACGCATACGATCGGCGGGGTGACGTACGGCGGCTGCGGCATGTGGTACGACCTGCAATACGGCCTGCAAATCCTGAAAGCCAGCTATGACGCGATCTTCGATCATTGGCGCTCCATTTCGAACGACGCGGTGCTGATCAAGGGCCGCCCCCGGCTGACGCTGGAGATGTTCAAGCGGGAAAAAGCGCAGCTCGAGCTGGTGCTCGATCGCTCCGATGTCGTGCTGACGCATTTTTCCCCCGACTGGAGCCATGTGCCCGAAGCGCGCAAGCTGGAGTTGGCCACGAGCTTTTATTATTTCGACGGCGCTGCGCTGCTCAAGCGGGCGGCGGGTAAAATCTGGTGCTTCGGCCACGTGCATACCCGCGTGGATTATGTGCATAAAAACTGCCGTTTTATCAACGCCGCATTGGGTTATCCGGCCGAAAATCAGCGTTCGCCCCGCCGCATCGTCCGCGTGCTGCACCCGCGCTCCGAATCGGTCTAACCGCAGCCGACCGCCTGGTAGGCCTGCGGCATCGCGCGTTGGCATTGTAAGATTCAGCCTACATCGCGTATACTAGGGACAGCTTGAGGAGGTGGACAGGTGTATTCGGAGCCTTCATTGTTCGAAGGGATGCCAACAGGCATGATCGTGTTTATCACATTGTTTATCGCGGTGTTCGTCATCGTGATTGCCACAGCCGTCATACGCGGCTTGAGCACGTGGAGCGCCAACAACGCGGCTCCGCAGATGACGGCGGCCGCCGTTATCGTCAGCAAGCGGACCGAGGTGTGGGGCGGGTCCGGCGATACAAGCGCCAGCACCAACTACTACGCGACGTTCGAATTGGCCGACCGCAGCCGGGTCGAGTTGGGCGTGCCGGCCAAGACGTTTGGTTTGCTGGCTGAGGGCGACCAGGGGCAATTGACCTTTCAGGGCACGCGGTTCAAGCATTTTGAACGCGAATTGCTGTAGAACGCGCAGACGAGACGCAAAACCGCTGCTTGGGCAGGGCTGTCCGGCAAGGCGATACAAGCGGGCGCCGCTTTGACGAACGGCACGGCTGCAGCGGACAGATCGCCAAGAGCTTGCGACCCAAGCTCGCCGGCGCGGATTTTTTTTCCTCAAACAATGCTAAAACCCGGCTAAAACATTCCTAACAAGCCCGTCGTAAGCTTAAGGTAACAATTTCGAAATGGGTGAAGCCGATGAACGGATACTTGAATTTGATCAGCTTGTACGAAGCGATGGGACGGCGCAAGGCGGTGGCGGTATGGCTGGAGGGCAACGTGCTGGAGCAAGGCGTTATCGAGCACATGGATCATGAAAGCGTACGGATCAACGGCGGTTATTATTTAATCCGCAATTTCCATTTTACGTGGCAGACGGAAGCGAAAGGCAAAGTATCTTGAACAAGCGGCGCTGCAAGCCATTTGCAGTGTCTTTTTTTGTTTTGCTCATTGACAACGATAATGATTCTCATTATTATTGAAAGTGATCTTATCAAGTTTTGGCAGGAGGAGATACGCTTCGATGAGAACGATCAAATACTGCTGCAGGAATGAAAAATTCGGCTCCAAATCGGTTTATAAAGCGTTGAAGTCGGAACACCCTGAACTGAAACAAAAGAAAAAAGACTGCTTGAGCAACTGCAAGCTGTGCAAAAAGCAATGTATCGTGATGGTCGGAAAAAAAGAGGTGCTGTGCGCGGAATCGGCAGACGCGCTTTATATGCAGCTGAAAGAGCTGATTGCCGCAGCTTCGGAGGAGCGCGTTCCGGTGATGTAACCGGGGACGGGGCTTCTTCTTTTTTATTCGCCTCTTGTATTCGCCCGGCGATTTTTGGTAAACTTAACGACAAAAAGAGAGGTGTGTGCAACGATGTTGAATGATGCGCTGGTAGAAGCTTTAAACGAACAAATGAACTATGAGTTTTTCTCCGCACACGTCTATCTGGCGATTGCCGGCTATTGCTCGGGAGAAAGCCTGGACGGGTTTGCCAACTTTTTTATGGTGCAGGCCGAGGAAGAGAAGTTTCATGCCATGAAAATTTACAAATATTTAAACGACCGCGGACGCCGCATTACGCTCAAAGGCATGGACGAGCCGTTGAACGAATACGAGTCGGTGCTCGACGCCTTCGAGCATGCCTACCAGCATGAGCAGGAAGTGACTCGCCGCATCTATCATCTGTCCGACCTGGCGCTGAACGACCGGGAGCATGCGACCATGCAGTTTCTGAAATGGTTCATCGACGAGCAGGTGGAGGAAGAAGCGATGTTTGACAGCATTATCCACAAGTTGAAGCGGATCGACCACGACAGCAACGCCTTTTTTATGCTTGACGCCGAATTTGCGCAGCGTGTGTTCACGCCGCCGGCCGCCGAATAGCGACAGGCCCGCAAGCAGCTTGCTTGATTTCTCCCGGAGCGCCGGGGGAAACCGGGCAAGCTTTTTTTATTGTTGACCCACTGCCAATAAACACAGATTCGTGGTATAATATGGAAAAACCGTCAAGGAGCTGAACAAATGGGAGCTGTGGAGCCCAGTTATGGCCGTGCGGCCACGATCGACGGCGTGATCGATCAAATGGACGAATTCATCGCCCGATGCGTCAAAAAAGCCGACCGGCTCGGCTACTTTGCCTCGCTCTACCGCCTGGTGACTGTGGAGGTGAAAGCCGGCATCGCCAGCGGTTTGTTTGAAGACGGCGCGCGCATGGAGCGGCTTGACGTGATTTTCGCCAACCGCTATCTCGATGCGCTGAATGCGTATTTGCATCACGATCCGGTCAGCCGCAGCTGGCAGGTGGCGTTTCGCGCTGCTCGGCGCCGCAAACCGCTTGTGCTGCAGCATCTTTTGCTGGGCATGAACGCGCATATCAATCTCGATCTTGGCATCGCTGCCGCCCAGACGGGCGAAGGTTCGCATTTTCCCGAGCTGCACGGCGATTTTACATTAATGAACCGGGTGCTCGCTTCGCTCGTCTATGAGGTAAGTCATGATCTGGACGCCATTTCGCCAGCCATCGGTTTTCTCGACCGGCTGCATCCGCCAACCTCGCAAGCGATCATCAATTTCAGCATGGAAAAAGCCCGCGAATGCGCCTGGAGCTTTGCCAAGTCGCTGAATGCGATGCCCGTGTCGCAGCGCAACCAGCATATTCGCGAGCGCGACCGCGAAATCGCCAAGCTCGGACGGGTCGTTGCGCATCCGCGCACGTTGCCCGGCAAGCTGCTGACGCTGTGGGTCCGGCTGCGCGAATCCGGCGATATCGCCGGCAACATCAAGCTGCTGAACGAACGCGGCAAGCAGCCCGATTGCCGCGACGGGATCTCGTCAATGGCGCTCTAGCTTCATGCCGCCATCCGCATGACAGAAAGAGCTGATCCGCATGTTGAAGACAAGACTGGCCCGGCGATTTCCGCTATTATACCGCATTCGAGTGCGCCAGCTGCAATGGAAACGCCGCTGGCAGGACGCGGCGAGCGCGTTGCGCTTCGCCCGTCATAGGCAGGAGCCGCCGCTGCCTTACATATGCAAGAAGCATAAATCGCTGCTGCGCAGACAGCTTGCCGGCAGCGATCCGCAGTTGCAGGAGAACAAAATTGTCAATCTCGGCTTGTGCCTGCCGCATCTCGACGGCATTACGATCCGGCCCGGCGAGACATTTTCGCTGTGGAAGCTCGTCGGCCGGCCGACCGCGGCCAAAGGTTATGTGCAAGGACTGGCGCTGGAGAACGGGGAAGCCGTCGCCGCTGTCGGCGGCGGGTTGTGCCAGATGGCCAACCTGCTGTTCTGGCTGGCGCTGCATACGCCGCTGACGGTCGTCGAACGGCATCATCACAGCTTCGACCTGTTTCCCGATCACGGCCGCACGGTGCCGTTTGGCAGCGGAACAAGCATTTTTTATAATTATGTCGACTTGCGTTTTTACAACGATACGAACGCGACGTATCAGTTTTGCGTGCAGCTGACCGACGCGTTTCTGGTCGGCAGCGTCGCCAGCGATTGTCCGCCCGCCGCCGGCTACCGGGTTGAGGAGCGCGGGCACCGCTTTGAGCGGGTTGGCTCCCGCTGGTACAGAGAGAACGAAATTTGGCGGTTGACGTTGGATGCCGCAAGCGGCGAAGTGTGCGGCGAGGAATTGCTGATGCACAATCGCGCAGAGGTCAAATACATCGTCGCCGATTCATCATTGATTGCAGAGGAGATCAGGTCTTCATGAAAACTTTTATCGATTTAAGCGTGCCGATTACAACGCGCGTGCGCGAGCCGATTCCGGCCCAGGTGCACTACGCTTCCCATAAGGACGGCGCCGTGCAAGCGGCGGCTGCGCTCCAATTGGAACCGCAGAACTTTCCCGACTCGCAGGCATGGGCTACCGAGACGGTCACGCTCAACACGCATACCGGCACGCATGTCGACGCGCCTTGGCATTATTGGCCAACATCGGAAGGCAAGCCGGCGAGAACGATCGACGAGCTGCCGCTCGACTGGTTTTACGGCGACGGCGTGTTGTTTGATTTCACCGACAAGCCGCCGGGTTATGAGGCGACGGTTGACGATTTCAAGCAGCAGCTCGGTGCGATGGGTTATACGCTCAAGCCGTTGGACATCGTGCTTGTGCGCAGCGACGCCGACAAACACATGTACGAGGAGCGTTACCCGATGATGCATGTCGGCGTATCAGCGGAAGCGACCCGCTGGCTGATCGATCAGGGCATCAAGGTGATGGGCACGGACGGCTGGGGTTGGGATATTCCGCTGCCACTGCAAGCCGCTGATTACAAGCGCGAGCCGCGCGAAGGGGTGCTGTGGGCCGCACATTATGTCGGCATCGACAAGGAATATTGCCAGATTGAAAAATTGGCCAATCTCGACCGGATTCCGCTGCGCTTCGGCTTTCAGGTCGTCTGCTTCCCGGTCAAGGTGGAGAAGGGCAGCGCCGGATGGGCGCGGCCCGTGGCGATCATCGAGGCGTAAAGCGGCTTTACGGCCGTTCAACTAGAAAGGGGCTTTGATGATGAACGACTCCGCTTTTTTTGATTTTGAGGCCGACTATGGCCAAACGTACGATGCGCTGATCCGCCGCGTCTTCCCGTCCTATGAGCACCTGCACGAAGCCGCTTGCGCGCTGCTTGGCGCAGCGCTGCCGGCCGAAGCGAATGTGCTGGTGGCCGGGGCGGGGGGCGGCATGGAGCTGTGCACGTTCGGCAGCCGTCAGGCGGGCTGGCGTTTGACCGGCATCGACCCGAGCGGGCAGATGCTGGCGTTCGCCCGGCGCAAGGTGGAGCGCGCCGGCTTGCAGCAGCGGGTGAAGCTGCTGCAGGGTTATGTCCACGAGCTGGAGCAGTCGGCCGTCTTCGACGGCGCGGCCTGCATGCTCGTGTTGCATTTCTTGCCGGACGACGGCGGCAAGCTGGGGTTGCTCCAGCAGCTCGCGGCCCGCTTGAAAAGCGGGGGCGCCTTGCTGCTGGTCAGCGCCGCCGGCGCGCGGGACAGCGACGCGTACCGCGTCATGCGGCGCGCGCTGGCGCTGCGGCTCATGTATGACGGCATGAGCGGGCTGGAAGCGGAAGCGCTGCTGCACAAAGCCGAAGGCGAGATGGCGCTTGTGCCGTCGACGCGGATCGAGGAGCTGCTGCGCGAAGCCGGTTTTTCCGCATGCTCGCCGTTTTTCCGCGAGCTGTTGTTTGAAGGCTGGATTGCGTTTCGTGACTGAGCGCTGAACGGGAAAAAGAGGAAGTGGCGGATGGACAGCGAATGTTATGAAAGCGAGAGTGGGAAAACGTTATCCGAAATCGCGCAGCCATGCTGTAACGTTCAAAGGGGAGAGTACACCGCATGAAACTTTTATTTATCGGCGGAACCGGCCTGATCAGCGAAGCCGTTTCCCGGCGCGCCGTCGAACAGGGACATGAGCTGGTTTTGTTCAATCGCGGAGGGCGCAGCGCGTTTGTGCCGCAAGGGGCGCAAGTGCGGGTCGGCGATATTCGCGACCGCGCAGCGGCCGCAGCGGCGCTGCAAGGCCTTGAGTTTGATGTCGTCGTCGACTGGATCGCTTTTACGCCGGAGCATGCGCAACTGGATATCGAGCTGTTCAGCGGACGGACGAAACAGTTTGTGTTTATCAGCTCCGCTTCCGCGTATCAGAAACCGCTGCAGCACTACATCATTACGGAACAGACGCCGCTGGTCAATCCGTATTGGCAATATTCGCGCGACAAAATCGCCTGCGAACAGCTGCTGCTGGAGGCTTATGCCGCAAGCGGGTTCCCGGTGACCATCGTCCGCCCGTCCTTCACTTACGGCGACACGATGATTCCCGCCGCGCTGAACAGTTGGCATCACCCGTGGTCGCTTGTCGACCGCATGCGCCGGGGCGAGCCCATCATCGTCCATGGCGACGGCACGTCTTTATGGACGATGACGCATAACAACGATTTTGCCAAAGGTTTCGTTGGGTTGCTCGGGCAGCCGCAGACGATCGGCGAGGCGTACCATATTACGTCCGATGAAGTGCTCACCTGGAATCAGATTTATCAGGCGATTGCCGACGCCGCGGGAGCTGAACCCTCGTTCGTGCACATTTCATCGGAAGCGATCTGTTCGTTTAATGAAGAGGCCGTCGGCAATCTGCTCGGCGATAAAGCGGCAAGCGGCGTCTTTGATAACAGCAAAATCAAAAGCGTCGTGCCCGACTTTACGGCTACCGTGCCGTTTGCCGAAGGCATCCGGCGGACAATCGCCTGGTTCGAGCGTCATCCCGAGCGCTGCACGGTCGATGCGGCCTGGAATGAAGAGATGGACCGGATTATCGCCGCGTTCGAGTCCGGGCTGGGACCTTACCGGACCCGCTAAGCTTCTGCCGCATCGCAAGCGTCTCCCAGGCGAGTGATCTTGCCACGCGGCGGCGTTCATCCGGCGGGCGGCTCGGCCTCCACAAGCGCCAATGGCTTGGCCGGATGAGCGGCGGTATGTTTGGCATCATTCGTCACCTGGACAGGCCATTCTTTGGTGGTAGGCCGGCAAGAAAAAAAGGATGGCCCTGACACGGGCAATGTCATTAAGTTAAGGTGCAGGGCCAATATTAAGAGAAAGAGCAGGTTATCGAAAAGATAGCCCGCTCTTTTTTTGCATGAAAAAGGAAAGTAGAGCTTGACAAGAAGTTGGAAATGTGTGGCGTAGCCCCTTGAAAAACGAGGAGGTTACGCCAATGAATCTGTACGCGAATTCACTCAAAGAAACGCTGACATCCCTCATACGAGAAATGTCAGCCGCACCTGCACCTTATGTCAAAAACCCTGAAAAAGATTTTACCCGAAAGAGAAAATTGCCCTTTGAAACGGTGATGCAGCTTCTGATCGCTATGGGCGGCAACAGTATCTATAAGGAACTCTTGGAATCGCAGGGCTATGACGTAAGCACCGCAACCACTTCTGCTTTTGTTCAACAGCGAGATAAAATCCTGCCCTCTGCCGTGGAATCCTTGTTTCACGCCTTCACGCAATCGTATACGGCTATCAAGGACTACCGCGGGTATCGATTACTTGCGATTGATGGTTCGGATTTGCATATCGCAACGGACCCTGCGGACACGGACACCTATTTTCAAAATCAACCGAACCAGAAGGGCTATAATCTTCTGCATCTGAACGCAGCCTATGACTTGTGCAACCGACTTTACGTCGATGCCCTTGTTCAGCCACGAAGGCTGTGCAACGAGGGACGGGCGCTGGCTTCTATGGTTGACCGTTCCCCGATTCAGGGCAAAACCATTGTGATTGCTGATCGCGGTTATGAAAGCTACAACAATTTCGCGCATATCGAACGCAAAGGCTGGAGCTATGTCGTTCGGGTCAAGGATTTGGATTCCAATGGCATTTTGTCGGGCCTGCATCTGCCTGTCGGCGGAGCGTTTGATCTTGACGTTCATCTGACACTCACCAGGAAACAAACCCAAGAGGTCAAGGCTCATCCCGAGATGTACAAGTTCGTCTCTAACAAATCTACCTTTGATTTCCTGGATTTGCAGGAGAACTTGTTTTACCCGATTGCCTTTCGGGTTGTTCGTTTCGTCTTGCCTAATGGCGAGTATGAAACCGTCATGACGAATCTGGCTGCCGCTGAGTTCCCACCTGATGAAATCCAATCGATTTATCACAAGCGATGGGGCATTGAAACCTCGTTCCGGGCATTAAAGTACACCGTCGGTCTAACGAATTTTCATGCAAAGAAGCAGGAGTTCATCGTCCAAGAGATTTTCGCCAGAATGATCCTCTACAATTTCGCGGAAATGATGACCTCGCACGTCG
>Ga0206102_1000020_pt1 | contig 144554 bp, 125 predicted proteins | sample 1B1Ametagenome_FD_148645 | JGI IMG/M metagenome (GOLD analysis project Ga0206102, IMG submission 148645) | Enriched microbial communities from leaf-cutter ant dump, University of Wisconsin, Madison, United States - 1B1A | ecosystem: Environmental > Terrestrial > Nest > Insects nest > Nest dump... | reverse complement strand
TCACCAACCAGCTAATGCGCCGCAGGCCCATCCTCAAGCCACAGATTGCTCCGTGTTTCATGATTCTCTCAGGCGAGAAAACCAGTTATCCGGTCTTAGCTATCGTTTCCCATAGTTATCCCGATCTTCAGGGCAGGTTGCCTACGTGTTACTCACCCGTCCGCCGCTAACCATCTCCCGAAAGAAATGATCCGCTCGACTTGCATGTATTAGGCACGCCGCCAGCGTTCGTCCTGAGCCAGGATCAAACTCTCCAATAATGTCCTCATTGCAGATTTGATCGACGATCAAACCCTCCAATAAAGTCCCCATCGGCAATTTGATCAACGATCAAACTCTCCAATAAGGTCAAACCTATTGTTAAGCTGAATAGCCCAAAATTTACTGCTAGCGAGATTTTGCAATCTCTTGTTTGGTCACTTGCGTGACCGTGCTTCTTCACTCGTTGTTCAGTTTTCAAAGAGCAATCGGTGCATCTTGTCCACTGTCTTGCGACAGCAGGAACTCTAATGTACCACATTCAATTTCTTTTTGCAACTAGAAAGTTCGGAGACATATTTGCATTTCATTGCCTCGTTTTCGCTCAGTTGCTGTCGCTTTTTAGCGGCGACTTTTATAAGATAGCACAGAGGCATAGGCCAAGTCAACTTGATTTTTTCACCCCATCATCCCGCATTAGAGCAGAACCGCCTTCAATCCGGCCAGCAGCAGCAACCCCGGCATGCCGAGCACAGTGACCGTCGCCATCGTCGATGCGTTCACCGGAATCTCCACATGCGTATAACCGCTAAGCAAATTTAATCCGTATAAAAGAAACGCCGCGACAACCGCATTTACGCCCAGCATCATCAGCCAACGGCCGGCTCGCCGATTCCGCAAAAGCAAAATCACCAAAAATATCGAGGATACAATCAACATCCCCCACATGACGTATTTCACATACATCGCAAGCTAAGCCTCCTTTTGCACGGCGTTGTCCTGAAGGTTTACCTGCAGCCGTTTCGCTTGTTTGAGCAGCATTTCGTAGCGTTTTTCAGCGGCCTCCAGCGCATAGATCGCGTAATCGATTTGATCCTTGTCCAGCGCAAATTCAAAATGAGCCTGCGCCGCGAGCCAGTCCTGGTGCGATTTTTTGATTTCACTAACCAACTGCTGTTTGTCCCGGGCCAACGCCTCCCGCTGCTCCTGTAAAACTGCGCTGCCCGTTAAACGCGCATGCAGCCAGTCCCAATTCCATACCAGTTTCACCGTGCCCCGCCTCCCCTGATCTTTTGCCTGCGGCTAATTTATTGTATGGCGGGGTGTGCAGGCTTAGAACAAGGCAAGCATAAAAAAGAAGAGCCTCCCGGCTCCTCTCGAACTGAATATATTCGTTCGCTTACAGCTCGCGCCGTCCTTCCAGCGCCTTGGTCAGCGTCACTTCATCGGCGTACTCCAGGTCGCCGCCCACCGGCAAGCCGTGGGCAATCCGCGTCACCCGCAAGCCAAACGGCTTAACCAGCCGCGACAAATACATGGCGGTCGCCTCGCCTTCAATGTTCGGATTCGTGGCCAGAATCAGCTCCTGCACCTGCTCGTCGCTCAATCGCTTCAACAGTTCGGCAATGTGAATCTGATCCGGGCCAATCCCCTCCATCGGCGAAATCGCGCCATGCAGCACATGGTAGTAGCCGGCAAATTCCTTGGTCCGCTCCATCGCGACCAGGTCCTTCGGTTCCTGAACAACGCAAATGACGGAAGCGTCACGGCTTTTGTCCTGACAAATCCGGCAAGGGTCGATGTCGGTGATGTTGCAGCAGACCGAGCAGTAGTGCAGGTTGCGTTTCACGTTGACGAGCGCTTTGGCAAAGTCGAGCACGTCGTCTTCCTTCATCCGCAACACATGGAAGGCCAGACGGCCGGCGGTTTTCGGACCTACCCCGGGCAAACGGGAAAAAGCGTCGATGAGCTTGGCAATCGGTTCGGGGTAATGCAACGGACGTTCTCCTTTATGCGTTTAAAATAGAGGCTGGCGCTGCCGAATCACTCGGCTGTTAGAACAGGCCGGGAATATTCATGCCGCCGGTGAATTTGCCCATGTCTTTGTTGGCCAGCTCTTCCGCTTTGGCCATGGCGTCGTTGACTGCCGTCAAAATCAGGTCCTGCAGCATTTCTACGTCTTCCGGGTCGACGGCTTCCGGCTTGATCACGATGTTTTGCACTTTTTTGTGACCGTTGATGGTCACGGTGACGACGCCGCCGCCAGCGGAGCCTTCGATCGTTTTGCTGCCGAGTTCCTCCTGCACCTTGAGCATTTGCTCCTGCATTTTCTTCACTTGCTTCATCATTTGATTCATGTTATTCATGGTCGATGGCTCCTCTACTATTCATCTTCTTTAATGACTACCAAATCCTCGCCGAACAATTGGATCGCTTCGGAGATCCACTCCTCTTTCGGCTTGCCGTCGCCGCCGGCTTCCTCATGCTCAAGCTTAAGCTCTTCGTGGGGTACCGCCGCAGCCTCCTGCTGGGCGTCGTCCCACTCCTTGCGCATGACGGTGACAAGCCGATACGGCTTGCCGAGCACGCTGGAGAACACCTGCTCGATCAGTTGCTTATTCTCGGGTTTCTCGGTCGTATTGCGGTGCATGTCGTTTTTGAAAGCGACCAGTACGGCGTCGTCCAGACAAGCGACCGGCTCGCCGTTGACGAACCAGGCATGGACGGTAATCTTGCGTTCCTTAACCGTCCCAAGTACGGTGCTCCATTTCATAAGCGCCGCTTTCGTATCCGCGCTGCCCGCCGCCTGCAAGTACGCGCCCAGCTTCACGCCGGACTTCTTGACCGGCGTGGCGGCCAGCGGACTCCGCTGCGGTGCGGCGGCGCGAACCGGATCGGGAGCGGATGCCGATACTCCCGATTTTACCAGCCGGGCGACCTGCTCTTCAAGCTGCTGCAGCCGTGCCGTCAGCTGCGCAACGAGCTCGCCCGAAGCGCCCCCGCCGGCAGGCGGCGCAGCTGCGACGGCGGCCGCGCCAGGCTGACCGCCGTCGCCGGAGCTTCCGCCCGCCGCGGCGGAGCCGGCATCGCCGCAAATGCGCATGACGGCGATCTCCAGCAGCGTCTGCGGCTGCGCCGAATATTTCATTTCGCTGTGATAGCGGTTCAGCGTTTCAATGTACGCCATCATGTCGGCCGGCGCAAACTGCCCCGCCACCTCGCGCTGCTGCTCCAGGTCATAAATTCGCTCGGTCACAGCCGGCGAATTCGGCACCATGCGCACCATCAGCAGGTCGCGGAAATAATCGATCAGGCTTTCCATGCATTTGTCGGCGCTTTTGCCCTCCTGCATGAACCGATCGATCAGCACCAAAGCTTCCCCCAGCTCCTTGCGGCGAATCGCGCCGACCAGCCGGGCGAACTGATCGGCAGCAACGCCGCCCGTGATCGCTAAAATATCCGTCAGCCGCACCGCGCCCGCAGCGAAGGAGGCCGCCTGGTCAAGCAGACTTAGCGCATCGCGCATGCCGCCATCTGACAGACGGGCAATATAATGCAGCGCTTCATCATCGATCTCGATGTCTTCCTGCTCGCAAACGTAGCGCAGCCGCTGCACCTGCTCCTCCATCGAAACGCGGCGGAAGTCGAAGCGCTGGCAGCGTGACAGAATCGTCGCCGGAATCTTGTGCGGCTCGGTCGTCGCCAGAATAAACATGACGTGCGCCGGCGGCTCCTCCAGCGTTTTGAGCAGCGCGTTGAACGCCTCGGTCGTCAGCATGTGCACTTCGTCGATGATGTACACCTTTTGCCTGACTTCGGTTGGCGCATATTTAACCTTGTCGCGAATGTCGCGAATTTCCTCGACCCCGCGGTTGGAAGCGGCGTCAATTTCCACTACGTCCATCACCGAACCTTCGGTGATGCGCTCGCAGGCCGAGCAGACGTTGCAGGGCTCTTCCGCCGGACCGTTCAGGCAGTTGACGGCTTTCGCCAATATTTTGGCCGTGCTCGTCTTACCCGTTCCCCGCGGACCGTTGAACAAATAAGCGTGCGACAGGCGATGTTCGCGCAATGAATTTTGCAGCGTGCGGGTGATGTGCGATTGCCCGACCACCTCGCGGAACGTCTGCGATCTCCATGTCCGATATAATGCGATATGTGCCATAATGTCCTCTCCAATAATTCCATATGCGAATTATTGAATTTATTATACTATAAACCGTTCCTGCGTTGAAACAAATGTTCACGGGTACGGAATGCTGATGGTAAATGTCGTCCCGAAGCCTTTGGACGCTACGCGGATGCCTCCGCCCATATCGTGAATGATCCGCTGGCAGACGGACAGGCCCAGCCCGGTGCCGTTGTCCTTGGTGGTGAAAAACGGATCGAAAATTTTATCGATCACGAACATCGGAATGCCCGGCCCCGTATCGTGGATTTCAATGTTCACGTAACGCTCGACCGGATCGATTTTTTCCGTTATCGTCAATGTCCCCCCGTCAGTCATGGCTTCGATGCCGTTTTTGCTGATATTGAGAAAAACCTGCTTGAGCAGTTCCTGGTCGGCAATCACCTCCGGGAGATGGAAGCTCGCCTCGTATTGCAAGTGCACCTTGTACAAAATCGCTTCGTTGTTGATGATCGGCAAAATGCCGCGCAACACCGCCGACACGTCAACCGCTTCATACGTAACATGTTTGGGTTTGCTCAGCAGCAAAAACTCGTTGACCAGTTCGTTGATCCGCGTAATTTCCGTCAGCATCACTTCGGTGTAGCCTTTCTCCTTGTCCATGCCCTTTGTCTCGAACGTGTTGCGCAGCACCTGCAAAAAGCCCTTGATCGACGTCAGCGGATTGCGGATTTCATGCGCCGTGCCTGCAGCGATTTGCCCGATCATCGCCAGCCGGTCGCTGCGCTGCACCATTTCCTCCAACGAACGGAGGTTGGTGACATCTTTGAACATGACATACGCGCCGACGATGCGGCCGCCGCTGTCTTTCAGCACGTTCGAGTCGAGCAGCAACTCGTAGCGCTCATGATTTTTCGTCCAGGACACCGCATGATTGCGAACGACAACGCCGTTCAGAATCGACCTTTGCACAAATTGATGTTGGCTGGGCACGCCGGCGAAGACGTCCTCCAGCGATTTGTTCAAGATGCCGCCCCGTTCCAGTCCCAGTACCCGGCAAGCCATGTCGCTGATATCAACGAGCCTGTATGAAGGACTGATCAGCATCACGCCCAGATTGACGTCCTTGAGAAAAGCGTCGGAGAACCGCTGCAGCAAATTCGGCTGCACCGCTCCCGATGGGTCCAGCAACATCAGCACATACCCGGCGCGACCAAGCTGCACCATTGTAAAGTGGTAAAGTACGCCCTCGCCATCTTTCGTAAACAGCACCCCTCCGGGCCATTGCCCCGGCAGCGCTCCATCGCGAAAATAACCCGCGTACAGCTCAGGCAGCGGCGCCGCTACCTTGAACACGTCCGCCAGCGGCACACCGGCCAACTCTTCGGCTGCATATCCCGTAAAGCTTTGGACCCGCTCGTTCGCCTGAACGATGCGCTCCCGCTCATCCACGATCAGCACATGGTCCTGCGAGATTTGGTCCAGCAGCCTGCGCATATCCTGCATGGAAACCTGAATGTGGTCCAAGTCACGTTTCGACAACTCCACAGCACTCCCTCCTACCCCAGCCACCGCGTAAATGCTCATCTTTTGCCGTATGGCTTTAAATTCTCTTCCGGGAAAAGAATTTCCTTCTACTGGAAAAAAGAAAAAAACGTCGAATCGACGTTTCCTGAACATTCTTATGTAAACCGTGCACCTGCCATTGATAAAATGATACAAGCGAACCCCTATCGTTAGCTCAAATCAGGCCGCCCCTCGGCACATGAAACATCTCGCTTACGGCTGCTTCCTTCCAGACCTGACCGGGTTCACGAGCATCCATTGCGAAGGACCCGACTCTCAACACCACGTGTAGAAGCCAGACCTTACATCACAGTACCTCTAACAGGAATTCAACCCCGCTACAGCGGATTGCGGGTTACAGGGCACCGCTACCTCCCCGTCTAGCACGGCAAAACTAAGTATAGCCGATAGCCGTTCAAATAGCAACCCGGGCAAAATTACCTGCCGTTCATCGCTACCCGGATCGTATACCGCGGCATATTCGTGTTCAACGCCAGCTTGGCTTGGGTGCGCAAATCCTCGACCTGCGCCGGCGTCAACTCCGGCTTGGGCGTAATGCGGACGTTGGCCACAGGCCCGTTCAGGACGATGCGCGATTCGGCGATGCCGCCAAGCTGTGCCAGCACGGCTTTCATCAGATCCATATCGTCGCGGTAATGATGATACGTCGGGTCCAGCGGATTGTTCGGGTTCACGCTGGTCAAACCCATGTAGCCGTCCTGCGGATACGCTTGCTGGGCTTTGACCGAACTGCCTGCGCCGCTGGCAGCGCCGGAGCCCGAAGAAACGGCTCCGCAGCCGGCCGCAACCGTCAGCGCCGCTGCGATCAGCGCAAGCTTCAACGTGCGATGAAACATAAAAACACCTCCCTTGGCCTCTGAGCTTACGCTTAGGATGACCTGGGGAGGTTGTCTTATGCCGATTGGCACAGCAGCAATTCATGCCAATTAGATGCCGTATTTCTTTTTGAACTTGTCGACACGGCCGCCTGCATCAATGAACTTCTGTTTCCCGGTGTAGAACGGGTGGCAGTTCGAGCAAATCTCTACGCGGAGGTTTTGCTTGATGGAGCCTGTCTCAAATGTGTTTCCACATGCACAAGTTACAGTGGTTACATGATAAGTAGGATGGATCGCCTCTTTCATGTCTGGTTCACCTCTTTCTGCCCTGAATCATTTGCTGAAACAGAGTTAAATGGACGCATGTTCCGATTATATCAGGTCGATCCGGCCGTTGCAATATCAAAATACGGTAACAACACCGAACCTCCGCTTAACTGGCAAGATCGCTGTGCCAAGCAAAGTCTCTGCGCTTCACCACGCGGCTACACTTGCGGCGACAACCCTCCGCGCCCGGCGAAGAAATCGGGGGTATGCGTATACGAGCCGATGACGACATCCGGCAATTCTTCCTGAAAAATCTCGATCATCTGCTTCATGCCCAGCAATTCGCCCCGCGCCCGCGGAATCAGGTTCAGGTAGCTTTCCGGGTCGATATTCAGGTTGCGCAGCTGAATGAGCCGCAAGCCAGTGCGGCGGGCAAAGTCGATCATCGCTTCAATCTCTTCCTCCCGGTCGGTGACGCCGGGGAACACCAGATAGTTGATTGAAGTGACGATCCCCTTGTCGCTGGCGTAACGCAGCGATTTCTCGACGTTCTTGAGCGTATAGGCCCGCGGCTTGTAATAGGCGTTGTAGTGGTCGTCCAGCGCGCTGATCGTGCTGACCCGCATCAGGTCGAGCCCGGCGTCGACGATACCGCGGATATGGTCGGTCAAGCCGGCGTTCGTGTTGATGTTGATGTAGCCGGTCGACGTGACGGCGCGCACGCGTTTGATCGCTTCGATGATCAGCGCGGCTTGCGTGCTCGGCTCGCCCTCGCAGCCCTGGCCGAAGCTGATCACGCTTTGCGGCGTCTGCAGATGCTCCAGCATGATCTGCACAAGGTCTTCGACGTTTGGCTTGAAGTTCATCCGCGTCTGCGGGGCGGGAAAGCCGCTGTCGTCCGGCTGCTCGGAGATGCAGCCGAAGCAGCCGGCGTTGCACGAATACGAAACGGGCACGGCGCCTTCCCAACGCTGGAGGAACGTGTTCGAAGCCGTCAGGCATTCGTATTCCAGCGCGCATTTGGACAAGTGGGTGTACAGCCGGTTGTCCGGGTATTTCTGCTTGAGCCGATCGACGGCAACCTCCAGCTCATCCGGGTCGCAATTGACCGGATTCCAGTAATAGGGGTCATCGCTTTGCCGCGCAGCGACATAAAAGCCGTTGTCCTTCCAGACGACAGCGGTATAGCCGAAAAGCGGCAGCACCTGGGTTTTGTCCGCTTTGATGTAGCTGGGCAACAGCAGCCGGGTGAAGCCTTGCGGCAGCAGCGCGCCAACTGCCTGATACGCGCCGTCCACCAGCTTCATCTCGCCGGTTGCCGCATCGATGCCAACCGGCCGAGTAAACGGCAGGCTGACCAGCGTCGCGCCCTCCGGCAGCGGAATCAGCTCGTCTTCCAATATTTCCATAATCATTTCTGCATTTCGACCGAGCGCGAAGTAATCGGGGTGGTCGTACACGTTGCCTTGCTCGTCCGCATAAACCAAATTCATAAGGGCACTCCTTTAGCTTACGATGCGGAGTTCTTGACCTTGCCCTTGCCGGCAGCAGCGGCCGAAGGCGAATCAAGCGACTCCAAAAACTCCTGATTGGTTTTGGCTTCCGCCAGCTTTTTGATAAAAGCTTCTGTATAATCGTGGGAATCGTTCATGCCTTTGCGCAAAGCCCAAACTTTCTCCAGTTCGTCCTTGGTCAGCAAGGCTTCTTCGCGGCGCGTGCCGGAACGGCGGATGTCGATCGCCGGGAAAATGCGGCGCTCGGCCATTTTGCGGTCGAGGTGCAACTCCAGATTGCCCGTTCCCTTAAATTCCTCATAGATCACGTCGTCCATCCGCGAGCCGGTCTCGACAAGCGCGGTGGCGAGAATCGTCAGACTGCCGCCTTCTTCGATATTGCGGGCTGCGCCGAAAAAGCGCTTCGGCCGGTGGAACGCGCCGGGATCGATCCCGCCCGACAACGTGCGGCCCGTCGGCGGCACGACGAGGTTGTACGCTCGCGCCAGCCGCGTGATGCTATCGAGCAAAATCACGACGTCCTTCTTGTGCTCAACCAGACGCATCGCGCGCTCCAATACCAGCTCGGCCACCTTGATGTGATTCTCCGGCAGCTCGTCGAACGTCGAAGCGACGACTTCGCCTTTGACCGAACGCTGCATATCCGTGACCTCCTCGGGACGTTCGTCGATCAACAGCACGAATAATTCGATATCGGGATAATTGGTGGCGATGCTGTTGGCGATTTCTTTGAGCAGCAGCGTTTTGCCTGCCTTGGGAGGAGCGACGATCAAGCCGCGCTGGCCGAGGCCCACAGGCGCCAGCAGGTCCATGATACGGGTGGATAGCTTGTTCGGGGCGGTTTCCAGCGTGATGCGGGTCTGCGGATACAGCGGCGTCAGCGCCGGGAAATGCAAGCGCTCAGAGGCGGTTTCCGGCTTCTCGCCGTTGACCGCTTCCACCTGCAGCAGACCGAAATACCGCTCGTTTTCTTTCGGCGGCCGGCATTTGCCGGACACCAGATCGCCAGAACGCAAGTCGAACTTGCGAATTTGCGAAGCGGAGATGTAAATGTCCTCGGCGCTCGGCAAATAGTTGATCGGGCGCAGGAAGCCGAAGCCCTCCTGCAAGATTTCCAACACGCCCTGCATAAACATAAGTCCGCTTTCTTCCGCCTGGGCGCGCAGTATCGCAAAGATCAGTTCTTTCTTTTTCAGTTGTCCGTAATACGGAATCTGATGTTTTTTTGCGAGCTTATATAAATCCGTAAGCTTTAACGCTTCAAGCTCAACCAATTGCAAACTCATAACGATTCAACCACCAAACTATTAAATTTTCAATCGCCAAGCCCCAAAAGATATGTTAGCCAGCATTGCCTGCCGGGCCGAACTTTATTCCTCTCGCTCGCGCCAAACTTCCGCGCCCAGCGCCGACAGGTTGAATACGAGATTGTCGTAGCCTCTATCAATAAATTCCACGCCGGACACTTCCGTGACGCTGCCCGTGGCGACGGTCAATCCCGCAATCACAAGCGCCGCGCCGGCGCGCAGATCGGTGGCCTTCACCTTGGCCGAGCTGAGCGGCCCGCCCTCGATGATCGCCGAGCGGCCTTCCACCTTAACCTTCGCGCCCATGCGGACGAGCTCGGGAATATGCTTGAAGCGGTTGCTGTATACATAATCGGTCAAAATGCTGACGCCGCGCGCCTGGCACAACAGGCTGGACATCGGCGACTGCAAATCGGTGGCAAAACCCGGATACACCAACGCCTTGACATCGACGCTCTGGTACTCCGGCTGCCCGACGACGCGAATCGACTCATCCATCTCGTAAATATGTACGCCCATTTCCTGGAGCTTGGCCGTCAGCGCCTCCATATGTTTGGGAATGACGTTGTCCACCGTGACGTCGCCGCGCGTCGCCGCAGCGGCAATCATGTATGTACCGGCTTGAATGCGGTCGGGGATGATCGAATGGCGGCAGCCGTGCATCGCATCGACGCCTTCGATGCGGATCGTTTCCGTGCCCGCCCCCTTGATCTTCGCTCCCATGGAGTTCAACAGTGTTGCCACATCTATGATTTCAGGCTCTTTGGCCGCATTTTCAATCAAAGTGAAACCTTTGGCCCGCGAAGCGGCCAACATGATGTTGATCGTGGCGCCTACGCTGACCATGTCGAGGTAAATCTTCGCGCCGCGCAGCTCCTTGGCGCGAATCTTCAGCGCGCCGTTTTCGTTGCTGATGACTGCGCCCAGCGCTTCAAAGCCTTTGATATGCTGATCGATCGGCCGCGGCTCAAAGTTGCAGCCCCCCGGCAGCCCGATCGTCGCTTCGCCGAAGCGTCCGAGCAAAGCGCCCATCAGGTAATAGGAGGCGCGCAGCTTTTTGACCTTGCCGTTTGGCATCGGAATCGACTTCATCTGGCTGGGATCGATCGTCATGCGATCTTCTTCCCAATCGACAACGCCGCCCAGTTCAGTAATGATCTCTTTATATATAGCCACATCGCTCAGATGGGGCAGATTATCCAACGTTACAGGCGTTTCCGCCAGAATTGCAGCCGGAACCAGAGCCACCGCGCTGTTCTTGGCCCCGCTGATTTGCACGGTTCCACGCAACGGACGACCCCCGACAACCATTAATTTTTCCAACATCCCCAGTTTTCCCCCTACATCAGCGCATCCATGCCGATATCCGAGCACAGTTGTCCCCTCACCAAAAGCTTCCCATGAACAAAACAGAAGAGGGAAACGCATCTGCACGATGCATTTCCCACAAGAGCTATACGATTGAAATTAAGCTTGATTGCTGCTGCCGAATAATTCGATTTTGGATTTGACCACGTCGATCATGGCTTTGCGGGCAGGGGTGAGATATTTGCGAGGATCGTAAACTTTCGCGTCTTTGTTCAGCACTTCGCGGATCGCTTCGGTACAAGCCACTTGGTTTTCGGTGTTCACGTTGATCTTGCCAACGCCGGCTTGGATCGATTTGAGAATCATTTCGTCAGGTACGCCGGAACCGCCGTGCAACACGACCGGAACCGGAATCGCGCTCGATACTTTCTCGATGATGTCAAAGTGGATGTTCGGCTCGCCGGCGTACATGCCGTGCGCCGTGCCTACAGCGATCGCCAGGCAATCAACGCCTGTTTCTTCGTAGAAGCGGATCGCTTCTTCCGGCTTCGCCAAGTTGGCATGCTCTTCGTCCACGCTGATGTCGTCTTCCACGCCGCCGATCGTGCCAAGCTCGCCTTCAACGGATACGCCCATGGCGCGAGCGGCTTTCACCACTTCTTTGGTCAAGCGGATGTTCTCTTCGAAAGAATAATGCGAGCCGTCGAACATAACCGAGCTGAAACCGGCGCGGATACATTTCATCGCAACTTCGAAGGAGCTGCCGTGGTCAAGGTGCAACGCGAGCGGCAGACCGGATTTCTTGGCGGCCGCTTCGGCGATGGCAACGGTGAACTCAATACCCATATATTTCAGAGCGCCTTCGCTGACCCCGTAAATAAATGGCGATTTCAGCTCCATAGCTGCTTCGACAATCGCTTGCGCAAACTCCAGATTGTTCATGTTGAATTGACCTACGGCGAATTTGTTCGCTTTTGCTTTGGGCAAAAACTCGTTCATGGAAACCAATGGCATGTTTCTTCCTCCTAGGATGATGTTAATCAGGTATTTGTAGGATACCGTTCTTTGTCACACTGAGCTATTATAGCACATATATTTTCAATTGATAACCAAGCCTATGTTCTTTTTGGCGACAAACAACACAAAAATCCCGCCCCCGGCCCACAGCGCCGGCAGCAGGCGCCACAGGCCAAAAACGGCGGTCGCGGCATAACAAAAAAAAGGACCCTACTCCTAGGATCCTATCGCAAACCCGCTGCTGGACTCATTGTTCAACTGCTTGTTCACCGCTACGCGCAGCTCGTCGATATCAAACGGCTTCGTAAAATGCATGATGGCGCCCAAATCGGTCGCTTCCTTAATCATATCCAACTCGCCGTATGCGGTCATCATGATAACCTTGATCGACGGGTCGATCGCTTTGACATGCTTCAAAATATCCAGTCCGTCCATGCCCGGAATCTTCATATCCAACAACACGAGATCCGGCGAAGCGTTCTTCACGATCTCCAAAGCCAGTTTGCCGTTGGCGGCTTGATAGGTGTCGTAACCTTCATTGCTGAAGACCTCCATCAGCAAGACGCGAATTCCATTCTGATCGTCCACGATCAATACTTTCTTTTTCATAAAGCCGGTCCCTCCCAATAACGAAATAACAAGCCCCCCACAATTTCTGTCGAATGTTTATAAATTCGCTGCGTGACGGCAATTTCCTGCCGGAAGTCCGGTTATTATTGAAGAGTTTTACAAAAAAGTTGCTTTCAGGCTCCGCAGTGTGCCGCGGCGACTCTAGTGAGCCAGCTTTCTCGCGGCTTTGACGAACTCGCGGAACAGCGGCTGCGGACGGTTCGGACGCGACGTGAACTCGGGATGGAATTGCACGGCAAGGAACCACGGATGCCCCGGAATCTCGATCATCTCAATCAGACGCCCGTCCGGCGACGTGCCGGAGAAGCGCATGCCCGCCGACTCGATCATTTCGCGGTATTCGTTGTTGAACTCGTAGCGATGGCGGTGTCTTTCGTACACCAGCTCGTCGTTGTAGCATTGTGCAGCAAGCGAACCCGGCACCATTTTGCAAGGATACAGGCCCAGACGCATCGTGCCGCCCAGATTCTCGATGTCTTTCTGCTCCGGCAGCAGGTCGATGATCGGGTACGCCGTCGACGGATTGATCTCCGAGCTGTTGGCGCCATGCAGCTTCACAACGGAACGGGCAAACTCAATGACGGCCACCTGCATGCCAAGGCAAATGCCGAAGAACGGGATCTGCCGCTCGCGCGCGTAGCGAATCGCCGACACTTTGCCCTCAATGCCGCGGTCGCCGAAGCCGCCCGGCACGAGAATGCCCTGGACGCCGCTGAGCAGTTCATCCACGTTGTGGTCGTATACCTCTTCGGCGTTGACCCAACGGATCTCGACCTCGGAGTCGTTGTCGATGCCGGCGTGACCAAGCGCTTCGACGATGCTCAGATAGGCGTCATGCAGCGCAACGTATTTGCCGACGATGGCGATTTCCGTTTTGTGCTTGAGGTTTTTGACGCGGTGGACCAGGTTTTCCCACTCGGTCATGTCCGGCTCGGCCAGCGGCGTTGTCAGCTTGAGGTGGTTGATGACGTAATCGTCCATCCCCTGCTCGCGCAGCATCATCGGCACCTCGTACAACGTCTCGGCGTCCTTGCACTCGACAACTGCCCCCGGATCGATGTCGCAGAACAACGCGATCTTGCGCTTCATGTCTTCGGTCAGCGAATATTCGGTGCGGCAGACGATAACGTGCGGCTGAATGCCCAAACTGCGCAGTTCCTTGACGCTGTGCTGGGTCGGTTTCGTTTTCACTTCGCCGGCCGCCTTGATATAAGGGATGAGCGTCACATGGATATACATGACGTTCTCCCGGCCAATATCGTTTTTCATCTGCCGAATCGCTTCCAGGAACGGCAAGCTTTCGATGTCGCCGACCGTGCCGCCGATCTCGGTGATGACCACATCCGACTGCGCTTCCCGTCCGGCGCGCAACACGCGGTCTTTGATTTCATTGGTGATGTGCGGAATCACCTGCACCGTGCCGCCGAGGTATTCGCCCCGGCGCTCCTTGGTGATGACCGAGGAGTACACTTTGCCCGTCGTCACATTGGAGTTTTTGGACAGGTTGATATCGATAAAACGTTCGTAGTGGCCCAAGTCAAGGTCCGTCTCGGCGCCGTCGTCCGTGACGAACACCTCGCCGTGCTGGTAAGGGCTCATCGTCCCCGGGTCGACGTTGATGTAGGGGTCGAATTTCTGGATGGTCACTTTCAGTCCCCGGTTTTTGAGCAACCGCCCCAGCGAAGCGGCCGTAATCCCCTTCCCGAGGGACGATACGACGCCTCCCGTAACGAAAATGTATTTTGTCATGTATGTAAGCCTCCTAAGAGTTTTTCGCCAGCAAAGCTGACGGCGTTAGCTTGGTTGAGCTTGTCCGGGAAACCGGCTTGAAAAGTCGCGGATGTCCGTTGTTCTCCGGCCATGCGCCAACGGCTGTCCGCCGCAGAAATCGAGCCTAAAAACAAAAAAAGTGACACCCGTAGTGACGGGGCACTTTTCGAACGCATACGCGATTTGTTATGTTTCTTTTGAAGCCCATGCAATAGTTTACTCTGAACGGCTAGGGCCTGTCAAGACAAGTTATCGATCTTCGTCTTCGTCCAGATCGGCGTCGTCCTCCAGCCCGTCGAGTTCCTCTTCCTCTTCACCGGATTCCTCGGCGCTGTTCTCCTCCAGCTCCTCGTCTTCCATCTCTTCGTCTTCGAAAAACTCGGCGTCCTCCTCGACTTCCTCTTCGGCTTCGAAGTCTTCGGCGTCGCCGTCGAACGCATCGTAGTCTTCCTCTTCGTCGTACACTTCTTCTTCCTCGGCGAATACGTCCTCGTCGTCAAGATCGTCGTCTTCGTCGTTGATGATGCGCGGACGTTTGGCGTTGCCCATCGAATCCTCGGACTTCTCGACCGGATACCAGCGCTTGAGCCCCCACAGGTTCGTGCCTACGCAAGCGAAGCGGCCGTCAATGTTGATTTCGGTATATAGCTGGGCGATCACCTGCATGACATCCTGCTCGGACAACCCTTTAATTTTGGCAATTTCCATCATCAGATCCCGATAGTAAAACGGCGTGTTCGCCGATTTCAGCACTTCAAACGCCAAATCCACCATCGGTATTTCGCGCGCTTGTTCTGCGGAAATTTTGAGTGTGTATTCGCTACCCATCTAAGGCACATCCCTTCGACCATCGTCACAAGTTCTTCATATAGTAAAACCTATTTTTTCTAAAAAAGCAACTCTTCCCGCGCAAGAATCGGGGAACCGCAGGAGAACCCGCGGCGGCGAGCAGCGGCCTGGGCGAATGTCAAATCGCAGCGGCTCCCGCACAAGCGGGCTGCGCGCCGCCGGCGCACGGAAAACAGGCGAAGGTCCCCCTTCGCCCGCGACTGTATCCTGCGGAGGGTCGCTCTTGGGAGAGGTCCGCCCGCCTTGCACATGAGAAATGCCTAATCGGCCTCTCTCTTCATCGTATGTCGATGCCGTCCAAGTGACACGGCCCCGCACCTATTTATTTGGAAAAAGGCGATGACACGGTCGGCGTTGCCCGTCCGCTCATACACTGGGAAGGAATCTATATTCAGTTGCACGGGGGGAATGCACGCATGCGTACTGCCGCTTTCCTGCAATGGCTTCATGACGAAATCGGACTTGCCGGACGTACGCCCGGCTCTGCCAAACGGCACATTGTGCGCTTTCGCTCCCAACGCGACTACGCGGCCTGCCGGGCGGAGCTGCGGCGTCTGAAACCCGCCCTGGCCCGCCGCCTGTCGCCGGTCCGCGAGCTGGGGCTCATCCGGGGTTTCTCCTGCATGCTCAGCAGCAACCCCGGCAGCCTGCAGGCCGCGGCCTGGCTGGACATCGAAGAAGACCTCCCGGTGCGGGTGCAGCGCGTGGCCGAAAGCCGGCCGGCGGCTTCCGGCACGCGCACAGGCCTGCCGATCATTCCCTGGGGCGTTGGCCACATCCAGGCCCCGGAGGCGTGGAACCGCTCCGTCGGGCAGCGGGTGCGCGTCGGCGTCATCGACACCGGGATCGATTACAACCATCCCGATCTGCGCCACTCGATCGCCAGCGGCATCAATCTGGTGCACCGCGCCTACCTGCCTTTCGACGACAACGGACACGGCACGCACATCGCCGGCACGATCGCCGCGTCCAGCCGCAGCACCGGCATCGTTGGCGTCGCGCCGAAGGCGCTGATCCACCCGGTCAAGGCGTTCGACCATAACGGCAGCGCTTACGTCTCCGACATTATCGCCGGCATCTACTGGTGCGTCGATCACGATCTGGACATCATCAACATGAGCTTCGGCATGAAGACGTACAGCCGCGCGCTGGAGCAAGCGGTGCTGCGCGCCTACAACGCGGGCAAGATCATCGTCGCGTCGTCCGGCAACGACGGCAAGCGAACCGTCGTCGACTACCCCGCCCGCTTCCCGCAGACGCTGTCTGTCGGGGCGACGACGCGGGCGAACAAGATTGCGCCGTTCAGCAACCGCGGCCGGCGCATCGACTTGTACGCGCCGGGCGAGCGGATTTATTCCGCGTGGCTGCACGGCAAGTACAACGAGCTGAGCGGCACGTCGATGGCGACGGCGCATGTCAGCGGCGTGATCGCGCTGATGCTGTCGGTCAACGGCAGCCTGCGGCCCGCGCAGATCAAGCGGCTGCTGAAACGCAGCGCCAGCGCGCTCGGCAAACGTTCCAGCGCGCGCTGGAAGCCCGGGCAGCTCAATGCCCGGCGCGCGATGAACGCGCTGAAAAGCCGCGACGTGTGACGCGTCGCGGCTTTGGTTTGGCGCCGCCCGCGTGCGGGGCGGCGCTTGCTGTGCGCTGCGCCACGGAGTGGGCGCAGCGGGGGTGCGCCGCCGCCATCGGCGGGAGCGGCGGCCTCCGCGCGCCCTGCGGCGGGCGCGCGGTACGGCGCCGAGCGCGCTACATGCGCTCGGGCGCCGAGACGCCAACGATGCGCAGCACGTTGGCGATGACGGTGCGCAGCGCCTGCAAGAGCGCGAGGCGCGCCTGGGTTTGCGCGGCGTCGTCGGTGATGACGCGCTCGGCTTTGTAGTAGCTGTGGAATTGGCTCGCCAGCTCGTACACATAGCGGATGAGCCGGTGCGGCGCATACTGCTCGGCCGCGATGGCGACCTCCTCCGGCAGCTCGCCCATCTTGCGCAGCAAATCGAACTCCGCCTCGACGTTCAGGCGGGACAAGTCCTGCTGCGCCAAATCGGCCACGGCAATGCCCGCCTCCGCGGCTTGCCGGAAAATGCTGCAGATGCGCGCATGCGCGTACTGCACGTAGAACACCGGATTCTCGTTGGACTGCGAAACAGCGAGATCCATGTCGAAATCCAGATGCGAATCCATGCTGCGCATCGTAAAGAAATAGCGAATCGGGTCGACGCCCACTTCGTCCATCAAGTCCTCCATCGTAACCGCCTTGCCGGTCCGCTTGGACATCTTGACCTTTTCCCCGTTCTGGAACAGGCTGACCATCTGCGCAATCAGCACGACGAGCTTGTCCGCGTCGTAGCCCAATGCGGTCATCGCCGCCTTCATCCGCGGAATATAGCCGTGATGGTCGGCGCCCCAAATATTGATCAGCCGGTCGAAACCGCGCTGGAATTTATTGCGATGGTAGGCGATATCCGGCGTCAGGTATGTAAACGAGCCGTCGTTTTTGATCAGCACGCGGTCCTTGTCGTCGCCCAGCGGCGTCGTGCGCAGCCAGGTTGCGCCTTCCTCTTCAAAAATATGCCCCTTGCTCCGCAGCTCCTCCAGCACGCCGGGAATCAGCTGATCCTCGTAAATCGACGTCTCCGAGAACCAATGATCGAAGCGCACGCCGAACCGGCCCAAATCGCGTTTGATTTTGTCCAGCTCCTTGTCCAGCCCGTAACGGCGGAAGAAAGCCAGCCGCTCCTCGTCCGGCAAGCCGGTCAGCCGGTCGCCCTGCTCGGCGGCCAGCTCGGCGGCGAACTGCTTGATGTCCTCGCCGTAGTAGCCGTCCTCCGGCATCTCGGCGTCGCGGCCCAGCGCCTGCAAGTAACGGGCTTCGATCGATTTCGCCAAATTCAGCACCTGATTGCCGGCATCGTTGATATAATATTCGCGCGACACGTCATAGCCGGCCAACGCCAGCACATTGCACAGCGCATCGCCGACTGCCGCGCCGCGGGCGTGGCCCAGATGCAGCGATCCCGTCGGATTGGCGCTGACGAACTCGACCTGCACCTTAAGCCCCTGGCCGACGTTCACCCGGCCGTAGCCCTCGCCCTGCGCCGCCACCGCACCGATGATCGGGTACAGGCAGCTTTTGTCCAGCCGGAAGTTGATAAAACCCGGTCCGGCGATTTCTGCCGCCGCGATATACGCCTTCTCTTTATTCAGGTTAGCGATCAACTGCTCGGCGATCTGCCGCGGGTTCGTCTTGGCGATCCGCGTCAGCTGCATGGCCAGATTCGTCGCCAAATCGCCGTGCGCCTTCTCCTTCGGCACTTCGAGCGTAATCTCCGGCACCTGCTCGGCCGGCACAATGCCGGCGTTAACCACCGCTTCGGCCAACGCCGCTTTCACCTTTGATTTCATGTCCTGCAAAATATCCATTACCCAGCTCCCCCTCATCGCCCGGCCGTCCAGCAGCTCAAGCTTCCTCTATCGACAGTTGAACCTGGAACAGTCCCGCAGGTTCTCCCGCTACATATAAATTGTAACTCCAGCGCACCGTGCCGCGGCCTTGCGCGAGCGCCGCCTCCAGCTCATGCGTGTGCATCTCCAACTCCATGCGGCCATGCTCGGTTTGATAAAAGCCTACCCGTTTCTCTCCGGCCACAAACGTCTGCTCCGCCTGCACATCGCCTTGGCGGACGATGCGCAGCTCGCGCTGCTCCAGCTTGATCAGCGTTGCCGTTCGCCCCTGATCGCCTGCCGGCTCCTCGTAGCGGACGTACACGTGCGCACCCTTCATATAAAGATCGCCTTCGTAATCCTGAACGGCCTTGTCCGTATCGCTTCGGCTTTCGATGCGAATGCGCACCTTTGCTTTGGGCGTCGTCATCTGCTTCGCTTCCCCCTATCCGCGTCGTTCCGGCGGCAAACCCCCGGCCTGCAGGTCGGCCTGATTCCAGCATCAGGCAAGTTAGCTTATAGTTTATAATATCGCAAGCGTGAATTCAATCGGCAAAAGCGACTGGATCGCCAAAAAAGCCTCCCGACGGGCGCGGCCCGCCGACACGACAAAACGGGCCTTGCCGCCCATCGGCCAAGACCCGTTTCCCAATCCCGCTATTTTACTTCACCAAGCCGAGCAAAATCTCGCGCACGAGCTTGGACGCCACGATTTGCGTCTGCTCGGACGGATCGTACACCGGCGCTACCTCCACGACGTCTGCGCCGACAACGTTGGCGTCGGAAGCAGCAATCGCGTGCACAGCCGCAAGCAGCTCCTTCGACGTGATGCCGCCGGCTTCCGCCGTGCCCGTGCCCGGCGCAGCAGACGGATCAAGCACATCGATGTCGATCGTCAAATACACAGGGCGGCCGGCCAGCTCCGGCAGCACCTTGCGCAACGGCTCCAGCACCTCGAACGGGTACAGGTTCAGGTTCTCGCGCGCATACTGGAACTCCTCGCGCGTGCCGGAGCGGATGCCAAACTGGTACACGTTCTTCCCGCCGATCAGCTCGGCCGCCTTGCGCAGCGGCGTGGAGTGCGACAGCGGTTCGCCCTCGTATTGCTCGCGCAAGTCGGCGTGAGCGTCGAAATGCACGATCGCCAGATCGGGGTATTTCGCATACACCTCGCGAATAACCGGCCACGAGACGAGATGCTCGCCGCCCAGACCAAGCGGGAACTTGCCGTCGGCCAACAGGCCTTTGACGTATTCGCCGATCACTTCCAGCGCGCGACCCGCGTTGCCAAACGGCAGCGGCAGGTCGCCGGCGTCGAAATAAGCGATATCGGCCAAGCTTTTATCCAGATACGGGCTGTATTCCTCCAGACCGATCGACACCTCGCGGATGCGGGCCGGGCCGAAGCGCGAGCCGGGGCGGAAGCTGACGGTGTAATCCATCGGCATGCCGTAAATCACCGCACGGGAGGCGGCGTAATCTTGCGAGCTGGCAATGAACACATTGCCGGAGTAAGCTTCATCAAAACGCAAGCGTCACACGTCCTTTTATCTATATTCACTCCAATAGCTTGATGAAAACCCGCCGGAGAGCCGGTATGGAGTTGGAGCAGCGCAGCGGTCGCCTTTGCAGCCGAATTTTCTCCTTGATGAAGAAACAGATCGCCAAAATTCGCATGCAACAGCGAGTGGAAGCCCATACCGGCCGCAGGCAGTTTGTTTTTATCAAGCTATTACTTCACCAAATCTTCAACAAACCGCGGTAGCACGAAAGCCGCTTTGTGCAGGCGCGCCGTGTAATATTTGCTCGGGAAATCGGGAATCGCCGCCTCGTCGACGGCCAGCGGGTCGTATTTTTTGCTGCCCATCGTAAAGGTCCACAAGCCGCTTGGATACGTCGGGATATTCGCGCAATACACGCGGACGATCGGGAAAATCTCCTTCACGTCGCGGTTCACGGTCCGAATCAGCTCGGCCTTGAACCAAGGGTTGTCCGTTTGCGCCACGAAAATGCCGTCTTCCTTCAACGCATCGTAGATGCCTTGATAAAAACCTTTGGTGAACAGCTCGACCGCAGGGCCAACCGGCTCGGTGGAATCGACCATGATCACGTCGTACGTGTTTTTATGATCGTGAATATGCATGTAACCGTCGTTGACAATGACCTCGACGCGAGGGTTGTCCAGTTCGCCGGCGATTTGCGGCAAATATTTCTTCGAATATTCGATCACCTTGCCGTCGATATCGACGAGCACGGCTTTCTCGACCTTCGGATGCTTCATCACTTCGCGGATCACGCCACCGTCGCCGCCGCCGACCACCAGCACGCGCTGCGGATTCGGATGCGTCACCAACGCCGGATGCGCCACCATTTCATGATACACAAACTCGTCACGCACGGTCGTCATGACCATGCCGTCCAGCGTAAGCATCGTGCCCCATTCTTCCGTTTCGATCATCGCCAAGTCTTGAAAATCCGTCTGTTCACGGACGTACGTTTCTTTAATTTTCGCGGTAATGCCGTAGCTCTCCGTCTGCTTCTCCGTATACCATAACTCCATCGTCGACGCCTCTTTTCTTTGTCTATGTTGGCCATATTGGCTTGATCCTCTACGCACACAAATTGTATTATAGTCCATTGCCCCCAAAAAGCAATGTTTTCCTAGGATTTTTGCGGCTTTATGAAAAAAAATTTACAATTGCCCGGCCCCCGTTTGAATAGACCAAGCCAACCTTTTCCATACTGGAGAATAGCAGCTTTTTTAGCTCAAAAAAAGAAAGGGGGACTCGCTGTGGCCGATTCCAAAACGCGCTCGCCCAGCCGCTCGTCCGACGACCAAGAGGTGCCCGCCATTCGCAGGTTGCGCCGGATCAAAAAAACGGTCTCTTTCCTGTTCTCTTCCTTCCTAGTACTGCTGATCGCCCTCGGGGCCGGGCTGCTCTACTTGCGCGCCCAGACGTTGCCCGTCACGCACATGCTCCAGACCTCGCAAATGTTCGACGCGCACGGCGAGCTGATCGATTCGTTCTACACCGGACAAAACCGCCAGGTCGTGCAGCTCAAGGACATCTCGCCCTTCCTGATCAAAGCGACGCTGGCCGTCGAGGACCAGCATTTCTACAGCCACTTCGGCGTCGACGTCAAGGGCGTGGCCCGGGCGGCACTCGTCAACCTGGAGCACATGTCCAAGGTGCAGGGCGCCGGCACGATCACGCAGCAGTTGGCGCGCAACCTGTATTTGACGCATGACCGCACCTGGACGCGGAAAATTCAGGAGACGGTTTATGCCGTGCAGATGGAGCTGCAGATGAGCAAGGACGAAATTTTGCAGGACTACTTGAACCAGATTTATTACGGGCACTCGACGTACGGGATTGAAATGGCCTCGCAGCTGTTTTTCGGCAAGCATGCTAGCGAGCTGACGCTGGCGGAAAGCGCCTTGATCGCCGGGGTGCCGAAGGGACCGCGCTATTATTCGCCTTATTACGATTTGCAAAGTTCGCTCGACCGGCAAAAGGTTGTGCTGCAGACGATGGTGCGCAGCGGATTCATCACGCAGGAGGCCGCCGACGCCGCAGCCAAGGAAAAGCTGACCATTCAGCCCCTGAGCAAAAAAAAGCCGGCCGCCGCGCCCTATTTCCGCGATTACGTCCGCTCGGTCGCCATCGACAAGCTGGGCATCTCCGAGGAGCAATTCGATCAAGGCGGCATCAAAGTGTACACGACGCTCGATCTGGACGCGCAAAAAATCGCCGAGCAGGCCGTCGCCAAGCAGCTTGCCGACACGCCTGATATTCAGGCGGCGCTGATCGCCATCGACCCGCGCACCGGCGCGATCAAGGCGATGGTCGGCGGGCGCGATTACGCCGAAAATCAGTTCAACCGCGTGCTGTCGAATACCCGCCAGCCCGGCTCGTCGTTCAAGCCGGTCGTCTACATGACCTCGCTGCAAAACGGCTTCACCCCCGTCACCCGCGTCAAAAGCGAGCCGACCGTGTTCACCTACGACAACGGCCGCCAGACGTATACGCCGCGCAACTTTGGCGATCAATACGTCAACGACTACATCGATATGCGCCAGGCGATCTCCAAGTCGGACAACATCTATGCCGTGCATACCATTCTCGCCATCGGGCCGGAGAAGGTGATCGAGACGGCGCGCAAACTTGGCATCGACAGCCCGATGAAGCCGCTGCCGTCGCTGGCGCTGGGCTCGTTCCCGGTCAGCCCGCTGGAAATGGCGTCGGCGTTCAGCACCATCGCCAATCAGGGCATGCATGCCCTGACGTTCGCCATCGAACGCATCGAAGATGCCGGCGGCAAGGTGCTGTACCAAAACGAGCCGCACGCCGAAAAAGTGCTCGATCCGGCTACGGCCTACGTGATGACCAGCCTGATGGAAAGCGTGTTCGAGGAAGGCGGCACCGGCAACCGCGTCGCCAATCTCATCAAGCGGCCCATCGCCGGCAAAACCGGCACGACCGACACCGACGCCTGGATGGTTGGCTTCACCCCGGAGCTGACGACCGCGGTTTGGGTCGGCTACGACAAGGACCAGAAGATCAGCAACGTCGAATCGCATTTGGCTTCGCCGATTTTCGCCGAATTTACCGAAGAGACGCTGACAGCCATTCCGCCGAAGCTGTTCCCGATTCCCGAAGGCGTCGTCAACGTGTATATCGATCCGGCCACGGGCAAGCTGTCCAACGAGGACTGCCCGAACGCGCAGCTCGAAGCGTTCATCGCCGGCACGGAGCCGACGGTCTATTGTACGGAAAAGCCGGCCAAAACGCCGGACGCAACCCCGGCCCCCAACGACCCGCAAGCGAAAAACGGCTCGTGGTGGCAGGATTTGAAACGCTGGTGGAACGATTGACGGAGCGGACCGCCGCCTGTACGGAGAGCACCCGCCAGAAGCCGCGTGCGGCGCAGAAACACACAGCCGTCCAGCCGCAGGTCCGACAGAAATACCTCGCCGAAATAGCTTCCAACCGCAATATGCATAACACAAAAAGGCAGAACCAAGCGCGTCTTGGTCTGCCTTTTTGCTGTCCTAGTATATGGTGCAACATACACTATGCTCTAGTATACCCCGTTCATCTATGGCTCACAATGGGTGACACATAATGTCCATATTTTCAGGAAAGCGCCGTTTTCAGCACTTCGTCGGAGCGCTCCCACCATTCGGCATTGTGCTCCATCAGGCATTGGCGCAAGGCCGCCTTCTCCGTTTCGTCCAGTCCATCCAGGACAAAACGCCGCTTCATCGCGTAATCCATTTTGTTCACATGGTCGGCCAGGATTTTCCACCCGCGGCGCGCCTCGGTGTCGACCAGCATCTCGCAAGCCGTGACGCCGGCATAACTTCCCCCTGCCTCCGTCCGCTCGACGGCAACCCAGACGATCCAGCAGCGGCGGCCGCTGGGCACATCCTCTTTGTTCACTGAAAATTTGATGCCCTTCTCCACCTGGCTTTTGGCGTGCAGCGCGCCCATGTCCAGATACGCCTTGCCGCCATCAATAATGACGCTCGACACATTGCTCAAATCGATCGAACCCGCGCCGAATCCCTTATGGTTAACGTTCGAGCTGACGATGTTAAAAGCCAGCTTCTTCTTGTTCTCTTCCATGACGGACACCTTCCCGTTCCAAAATGAACTGTTTCCTACGCCGTGCGGACGCAACATGCCGCCTCAAAGCCGTTAGCCATCCCGCTCCTAGTTCATTGTAGCCAAAGTTGACGGGCAGAACAAGAGCGCTAGCGCAGCAGCGCCACCGCAACCGCAGCGGCCAAGGCCAGCAGCACCAGGCCGATCAACAGCACCTTGTAGCTTTTTACCGTATCGGAAAACGACTTCTTCATAAGCGCCCCCCATTCGTGCCGCCCGCCGCGGCGGTCTCCTTATTAGTTCTGACAGGGCCAGCAGGCAAATAGTTGCGGAGCGCAGGCAAATTTTCCTCCGCTTTCCGCCGGCCCGGCGCCAGACACGCGTAAATTTCTTTGGCCCCCAGAAATAATCGTCGGGCTGTCCACATATACATGGGGAAGTAGACGCTTGTCAACGGGGTGAAAATCATGAATGTTCTGTTCAAAAACCGCAAGGCGCAATGGATGTTCGTGCTGCTGCTCACTGTAGGCGCCGCCTTCCTGGCCCAATTGGCGCTGCCGGGCGACGGCCGGCCCGCCTCGCCTGTCGCGCTGGAGGAACCCGGCGCCGTGCCGCCCGCGCCGCTGCAGCCGAATCCGGCGACCTCCATCGGCCAGACAGAGGCGCTGAGCCGCCGCATCGTGGAATACCACATGAGCGTCGATTACGCCGCTGACACGAAGCAATTGAGAGGACAGCAAACGATTACGTGGGAAAACCCCGGCAGCCAGCCGGTGCAGGAGTTGTACCTGCATCTGTACCCGAACGCCTTCGCCTCGCGGAAGACGACGTTTATGCGCGAATCCGGCGGCAAGCTGCGGCAGGACGAAGCCAAGGACACAAGCACCGGCGGCATCGAACTGCTGTCGGTCAAGCAGATGGAGGGCGACGATCTGAGCAAACGCATGGAATTCGTGCAGCCCGACGACGGCAACAAAGATGACCGCACACTGCTCAAGCTGCCGTTGGACAAAGCGGTTGGTCCGGGAGAAAGCGTGACCCTTCACACGGAATTTCTCGTCAAGCTGCCGGATGTATTTGCCCGCATGGGCTATGTGGGCGATTTCGTCATGGCCGGCCAATGGTTTCCGAAGGTCGCCGTCTATGAGCCGGCCGGAACGCGAGGCCGCGCGACGGAAGGCTGGAACCTTCACCAGTACCACGGCAATTCGGAGTTTTACGCCGACTTCGGCATTTACGACGTGACGATTCGCGTCCCGGCCAACTACACGGTGGCCGCCACCGGCTTTCCGGTCAAGCCGCCGTTCACGGAGGGCGACCGCAAGACGTACCAATTTTACGCCGATGATGTACACGATTTCGCCTGGTCGGCTTCGCCGCATTTCATTTATTACGAGGAGCCGTTCTCTTCGCCGCAAATTCCCGGCGTCAAGATCAAGCTGTATCTCGATCCAAAGCACGCCGACCTGAAAGACCGCTATCTCTACGCCGCCAAAAAATCGCTCGCCCGCTACAGCCAATGGTACGGCACGTATCCGTATTCGACGCTGTCGATCGTTGTGCCCCCGGAAGGCGGCAACGGCGCAGGCGGCATGGAATACCCGACGCTCGTCACCGCTTGGGGCGCCGACGACGCTTCGCCCGCTCTGGAGCTGGAGCGCGTCGTCGTCCATGAGATCGGCCACCAGTTCTGGTACGGCCTTGTCGCCTCGAACGAATTCGAAGAGGCCTGGCTCGACGAAGGCTTCACCTCGTATTCCGAAGACCGGGTGATGGAAGCGGAATACGGCGTCTCGCCGAACCTGCCGGTGGAATCGAGCTATATCACCTCGCCGAACAAGCTGCAGCTCAACGCCTGGGACTACGACGGCCACGACCAATATGCGGAAAACGTGTATACGCGCGCCAAGCTTGTGCTCAAGGCGATGGAAAAGCAGGTCGGCACAGACACGATGAACCGGATTTTGAAAACGTATTTCCAGCGCTGGCAATTCAAACATCCGTCCACAAAGGACTTCCAAACCGTCGTCGAAGACGTCACGCAGACGAAGTGGGACGATTTCTTCAATCAATATGTGTACGGCGGCATGATGATGGACTACACCGTCGACGGCATCACGGTGCGGCCTGTGGAGCAAAGCGGCGCTGCCGCCTATGAAAGCACGGTGCGCATCACCCAACGCGGCGGCCGCGCGACGGCCGTGCCGGTCCGCTTCCATTTCACCGACGGCACGACGAAGGATGAGATCTGGAACGGCACCGACGCCAGCATCGATTTCAAGCTCGTTCACACGGCTCCGGTCGATTGGGTGCGCATCGATCCCGACTATACGCTTGTGCTGGAAAACAAACATATCAACAACTATCTCCGCACCGAAGTCGATGCCAAGTGGAAGGTGCGCATCAACCTGGGCCTCGTTCAGTTGCTGCAAACCGTCTTCGGCTGGGTCGCCTGGTAATCGAAGGAGGAGGAACCGCCCATGAAGCTCTACCTGCAACAAGGATACCGCAAAGCTTTGCAGCAGCCGTTCGCCTGCATCATCCTCTTCCTGTACCAGCTCGGCTGGGGGATGCTTTTGTATAAGCTCGTGCAGTCGGTCGTCGTGCCGCTGATGCACCGCTACCCGCAAAATGGCGAACCCCGGCAAGCGGTGCAGTTGTTTCTCGCGGAAAGCCAGTTTCAACTGTTCAAAACCGATCTGAGCCATGCCTACCTGGGGTGGCTGGCCGCGCTGCTGCTCATCCGCATGCTGCTGATGCCGGCGCTGACCGCAGGCGTGTATTATTCACTGGCGCATCCCGAACTGCATGCCGGCTACCGGTTCGTCAAAGGAATCGGGGCGCTGACCGTACCGTTTCTCTTCTATTATGTGATGCGGATAGCGCTGACGCTGCTGCCGCTCGTCTGGCTCGTGCCGAAAGCCAACCGCCTGCTGGCTCACAGCTTATCCTACGAAGCGGTACTCAAGAACCTGCTGCCCTGGTTCGCCGGTCTGCTCGTCTACGGCTACGTGCTGCATCTGGTGTTCATGTACCTGCAGTTCGCCAAGGTTCAGCGCACCGGCACGCTTTCTGCGCTGCTGACCTTCGTGCTGAACGGCCTGCCGATTCTCGCGCTCGCTTGCGTGACGCTGCTGGCGGGGGGACTGCTCACCGGATTGACCGCTGCCTTGACCTGCATCTGGGCGGGACTGTTCGCCCTGATCGTTTACCAGCTCGCTGCGCTCTTCCGCATGTGGCTGCAAGTGTGGGCCATCGCCGCCCAATACCAGCTTTGGAACGCCAAAAGCAACGGTTGACGCTTGTGGCAAATTGCGCGGAAAACGACCAAATACGCATGAAAATGGGGTCCCCTAACGAAAGGGGCCCCATTTTTGTCTATTTTGCGAACAATTCCACATTTTTTTAGAGAAACGTGAATATTTAAGGAGGATTTCCGAGGTTCCTGACGAATTATTCGGGAGTGTAGAGAGAGTTTACTCCGTAAGCTCCCTATATCAGGCAAAGAAAACCAAAAACAGCATGCCGAATTCCCGCTTTTTGGGAAACGGGGGAACCATTCTGGGTGAATTGATCTTGCAGCACAGGGATCATAGGGAACCTTCAACCGAACCCTCCAGCTAACCTCGTAGGCACCGGAAGGAGACAAGCAGTTGAGGAAGGTTGTTGTTCTTGTTTTAAGCTTGGCCTTGTTTTTGAGCTTGAGCGTGGGAAGCGCTTTCGCAGCCGAAAACAAGCTGGAGCAAACGGTGGATGCCTTGGTCGGAACTCCTTACAAATGGGCGGGTACAACACCCGCGGGCTTTGATTGCTCCGGCTTCGCCGCCTATGTATTCGACAAGTTCGGCATCGATCTGCCGCACAACTCCAAATCCCAAAGCCAGAAAGGCAACTATGTTGCCAAAGCGGATCTTCGCCCTGGCGATCTTGTATTTTTCAACACCGATGGTAAAGGCATCTCGCATGTGGGGATTTACCTGGGAGACGGTCAATTCGTCCACTCCGCTACCGATAAAGGCGTTGTGAAAAACAAGCTGAGCGAGTCCTATTACGCCAAGCGTTATGTGACGGCTCGCCGTGTATTGTGGGAAGACTTGTACAACCAATTGACTGCTGAATCCAAGTAAGCGTAAGAAGTATGGAATAAAGCCTGCGTCCCCTCCTCAGCGAGCGGCGGCCGGGCTTTATTCATTTATGCGGGGGCGAATGCCGACAAAAAAGGACCCCCGGGGGTCGGAGTCCTCTTTCTTTTAACTTTTAATAGTCCAGACGGTTCGTAATGTAAGCGGATACGTGCCAAGTCGATGTGCTGTTGTAGAATTTGAAGTAGTTGCCGATCGGCTGACTCAGGCCGTACACTGTGCCCGGAACCGCCGCCGCTACCTTCACGTAGTTTTTGTAGATGTCGTATTGGCCGTTGATTTGGTCAACCGTGGTAGATGTCAGGTGGATCAAGCGGAACTCGTAGCGGTCCGACCCTACGTTGACAATCGCGTTAAAAAATCCCTGATTGCCGGAAGCCAGCGGCACTTCGGTCCAGCTTGCGATCGCGTTGCCGCTTGTCGCCGTCAGCCAAGTGCCGGTCGTTCCGTCCAGAACGTACAGCGGCGTTGTCGAGAACACACCATGAACATACTGAGACGGAGCGGCCGAGCTGCTCAGCCCGATACTCATCATCATGACAACTGCCGCGAGGATGAATGCGGTTACAATTTTCTTAGCCTTAAACATGAAATCCCACCTTTTACTGGTAATTTCCCCCTACGCCTACTATATCACACCATAGAAATAAATTACATATATGTATGGGAATATTTTATTCTCCTGCTGCATTCTGAAAATTTCGCCGATTCGGCAGGAAAAGTCCGGTATGTACGACGAATAGTATAGATAAGCCAAATGTTCTCAGAAAAGGTGTGAGACGAATATGACATCCGAGAGCGTAATACTGATCAACCAGCGCCATGAAGTAGCCGGCACTCTCATCGAATTCAAAGACGAATTGATGCGCATCCAGGTGACTGAGGAGCACGAGGTGGAGTTGACCGAATTCATCCTTGCACTGTACAAAGGCAAGCAGATCGAAGCCAAGGTCATCATTGTCAAGCCGGGAGAAATCGGTTTGTTTATTCCGCTGTTGCCCGATGATTACTTCAACGACCGCCGGAACTTTCCACGCATTCGCGTCGATTTGCCCGCCATCTTGATTCAACAGTCGAAATACGAAGAACGGATCGTGCGCATCCGTCTGCATGACGTCAGCCACCGGGGCTTTAGCTTTATCGCCGAAAACGATGAGGAGATCGAGCAAGGCATGCTCAGCCGCATGGTGATTCAATCCGAGCAGTTGCCCGTTGTCTGCGACATCGTCGTCACCAACCAGGTCGAGCAGGCTGGCCACTTGCGCTACGGCTCGCGCATTCAGTTCATGGATAATTCCAACATACGCATTCTTTACGGATATATGCTCGCCAAGCAGGTGTAGCGTTTCAGGAACCGTTCCGGCCCCGGCCGGGGCGGTTTTTTTTGAGACATAGGCGAAAAAAAGCAGCTCCTTGTTTTCCTGACACATCCCGAACACATAACGCCTTTAATCTAAGGATGTAGCCACTACAACATAAAAAAAGGAGCTGTTCCCTATGATGAAAAAAACATTGATCGCCACCTGCGGCCTGCTGATCGCCGCCTCCGCCTGCATCGTCGCTCAAGCCGCCTCCCCTGCCCCGTCCACGCCGCCTTCTGGTGCACCGGCTGCACCGCCGGCCGTGCAAGCCGGCCAAGCGCAGCCGCCGCAAGCTCAGGCTCCGGGCCAAGGCGGCCGCCAGCCAGCCGCACAGCCGGCGCCGGGCGGATGCCCGAACCAGGCCGGCAGCCAGCATCCGGCTCCCGGACAGCCGGGCGCACCCGGCCCGGCGGGCCAACCGCCGCAAGGCGGAGCCGGGCAACCGGCCGCAACGCCGGGCCCGGCGGCGCAGGTCACGCCTGATCCGTCCGGCTATACCGTCGTCATCTCCGGCGGCTATGACACCGACCCGCAGGATCATGGACGGCCGGTCGTGCTGATCGCTTCGGCGCTGGGCGTGCCGACCGAGGTGTTCCGCGAAGCATTCAGCGGCGTGACGCCAGCGGGAGCGGGCAGCTCGCCAACCGACACGCAGGCGCGCAGCAACAAAGCGGCGCTGATGCAAGTGCTTGAGCCTTACGGCATCACCAACGACCGTCTGGACGAAGTGTCCAACTACTATCGCTATACCGGCAGCAAAGGCGAGATGTGGAAATATACGGCCGCTTCCGCCAAAGCGGTCGTGCAGGACGGCACGCTGACGGGCATTGACATCGTCAACCCGGGAGCCGGCTATTCCTCGGCGCCAACCGTGACGATCATCGGGCCCAACGGCACCGTGACGGCGACGGCAATCGTGACGTACACGCAGGATTTTGCCACCAACGGCAGCATTGCTTCGATCGCCTTGAACTGATCCGCGCCAGCGCCTTCAACGTAAAAAAACACCCCCGGCTCCCGCCAAATCGCGGGAATCGGGGGTGTTCTGCGCTTGCGCTGCGGAGAGTCCGTCTCTCCCGCTTCACGCCCAACAGCAAGGCCGCATCAGGACACCGTCATGGCCTGACCGCTGAGCAGCTCCTGCTGCTTCTTCGATGCGCGGGCCAAATAAGCGTCCCGAATGATAAATTCGATCTCTTCCCAGGAAACGCCGCGGTCCAGCCGCATGCCCACCCAACCGAGATAGCCGACATAGGCCGGGATGTAAAACAGCTCGGGATTCGAGTCGACCAGCATCGACTGCAGCCCCGGAGGCGCAGCGCACCACAGCCCGAACCGGCCGTCGCCGTGATGATTGTCGCGAATTTGCGCAAAAGATCGCTTGCCGTCGATAAAAAAAGCCGGAGCGCCGTGACTCAGCCGCTCGCTGACGGCCGGGTACGCCATGCACAAGAGACGAATGCGCCCGGCGAGCTGGTCTTTATACGCGCTGTCGCAGGCAGCGGCATTTTCTACGTTCATGCCAAAGTCCCCTTTTCCAGATTATGTATGATGAATCCCATTATAGCACGCAGTTTTTCCCGGCTCCAATGCCTTATTACCTATATGTGCCCGCAAACGTCCCGCTTCGCCATTCCCAACCTTGTACAAATCGTCGAATGACCCGGAACCCTTTTCCGTCGGACAAACTACAATAGTAGTATCAATCCTGCAGAAAAGGTGTCAAAGGGAGGGACGCACCATGAACATCAAACGTTATCGATGGCAGGCTTCCATATGGCTGGGATTGCTGCTGCTGTTGGCTGCACTGCAAGGGGTCGGCAAAGTGACCGCATTGTTCTCGGATTCGGATTCGCTGGCAACCGACGCGCTGGGCACGGCTACGCTCGATGTGCGCATCGACAGTCCGGCCAACCTCAATCTGCTGCTGACCGATCTCGTGCCCGGCGACTACGTCCAGAAAACCATTTCCCTGACCAATGCCGGCAATGTCGCCTTTACGCTTTCGCTGCAAACCGATCCCGTCGCGCCGCAAACCTTGCTCTGGACCGATGCCGTCAACGGGCTGCAGCTGCAAATTGACAGCGGCTCCGCCGTGCCGATCGCCACGTATACAGCCGTCAACAATCTGCCGCTGGGCACGGTGGCCGCCGGCGGCACGCGCGACGTCGACGTCACCATCCTGTTCCCGGCTTCGGCCGATAATACGTTCCAGCATATGTCGCAAGCTGTGACGTTTACGTTTCAAGCGCAGCAATTGGCCGGCGGTCCGCGATGAACGCGCGGGGACGGGCGTATGCTTTTGTGCTGAGCGCCATGCTGATCGTGGTGGCGGCGGCGCTGACGTTGATCGCAGCGCTGCAAGTGTCGGGAATGAGCCTGTATATCGTGTTGAGCAAAAGCATGGAGCCGACCGTGCCGCACGGCGCACTGGCGCTGGTGCGCGAGCCGGGGCCGCAGCTCCGCGCTGCCGACATCGTCGTCTATCGGGTGGACGGGCATCCGTATCCGGTCATGCACCGGATTGTCGGCGTCGGCAGCGACGGCACGTATACCGTTAAAGGCGATGCCAATCCGAAACCCGACCCGCTGCCCGTCACCCGTGAGCAGTTGGCCGGCGTCTACGTCGCGCATCTGCCGCTGGCGGGGCTGCTGGTCTATTACGCGCAGATGTGGTTCGTGCCGCTGGGCCTGCTGCTGCTCGGGCTGCTCACCTTTGCGCTGCTGCGCTCGCGGCGGCGGCGCTCCGCCGATGAGCCGTGAAGCGGCTCGGCCGCTTCGCCTTGCTGCTGCTTGGCGTTCTGCTGCTGCCGGCGCATACGTACGGCTTGTTCCGCGACAGCGCAGCCGTCAGCCTGCAGGCCGATGCCGGCTCCGGCATCTGGTTTTATGTACAGCTGCGCCCGGGCACGGCCATGCCGCTGAACGCCAGCCGCCCGATCGCCAGCGGCGCCGACGCCTCGCTGACCATGGATTTCGGCAGCATCCCTGCCACGCAAGGGCTGATCGATCTCGGGCCGCTGCTCGGCGGCCTGCTCTACACGCCTACAACCTACAGCGATGTCGTCCGGGTGACAAATAAATCGACCGAGCCGCTGACGCTCCAGATGTCCATGGTCGCTTCCGGCGCTCCGCCCGGCGCGACCAAATCGCTGACGGACATGCTGTTCCCGCTGCCGGCTTCGCAGACGAACGCCGGGACGATCGCTTCGCCCCCGGCGCAGGTTACGTTCGCGCTGACCCCGCAGACGACCGAGCAGTTGAACTTCATCTGCAAAACCGGCTCAGTCGTGCTCAACCTGTTCCGTCCCGTCACCTCGGGAACATATACCGGCTTTTTATCGGTAAAAGCCTATAACGCCGTCTCGCTGCCGGTGCAGGAGGTGCTGCTGCCGGTGGTGATTGTCGTCGCTTAACCGATGTCGCGCGGCAGCATAAATGCTCTCATTCCGCACGGCGCGCGACTCCCGGAGCGCGGTGCCTGCCGCACGGCGGCTATCAGACCTGCCTTAACGCGTCTCGGCTTCCGGCCGCCCCCGGCGCAGGATGAACCTGCGGCAGCACGGCGATGCCGGCCCCCCAGGCAGCCGATCAGCGCGCAGGTGGCCGCGGTGAGCGTGATCAGCAGCAGCAGTAGGCAATAACGTCTGTGAAATCGAAGTCAGCGCCACATTCACGATAAAAGTGTCCAGCACCAACCTAACCATCGCCATAATAATAACGGAAAGCATCAGCCAGCGCCTTGGCTCATACACCGTCGCAGCGCCCATTGCACAATTGCTCCTTGGCCCGCGGGCCGTTCGTTGGCAGCAACCGCCAGTTTTTTAAAATGGTAGACGTCAGCGCGTGTTCGATCGTGATCGCCCGCTTGTGGTCGTCCCAGTTCGCGACATCGCCATGGCGCAGCGCGCTCCACAAGCTTTCGTCCACTCCCTTACAACGCCCCCTTGCCGGAAAACTATTGTCGATTTGTTCGCATGCCAAAAACGCCCTTGCGCTGCCGCTGCAAGGACGCCATGTGACTATGCCGCGCGCAGAGCCCGTGCCGCAGCAGAACAACTCGCTTTCCCATGGGCTGCACGCAATCCGCTTGCCGTCTTACGCCTTCTTGTTGCGCATGGCGGGCACCAGCTTCACTCCCGGCCGCTGCCCTTCGATGAACTCCCGGTATTCCGGCGACTCCATCGCAACCAACGCCAGCTTGCCCGCTTCGTCGAAGTGAATGCCCCAGCCGTATTTCTTCGGCAGCATCGAGGCCCGCAGACAAGGCTGCGGCTTCGCAAAAAACGCTGCGCGAATTTCGCCATCGCGTGCGGCCAGCTCGTCCGCGGGAATCTCCTTGTGCCGCACATAGACGGCGTACAGCAGTTCCTCCTGGGTGTAGGCGTAAGGCGCGCCCGCAGCCAGCTCGAACTCGAGGCCTGGTTTGGTTTTGCCGCTTTTCTTATCCGGCGGCGTGGCGCCCGTTTCGCTCGGACAATCGGCGGCGACGGTGATGAACGTGTTATAGTAGTTCCACTCCATGACGGCTCCCTTCCGCTTGTGCAGCTTTTCTTTTGCTTTTATTATACACCGCACGCCTGACAAATACGGTCAGTGAACGCAGCTGTTTTATGATAAACTAGGAAAATAAATTATTGTCGCAGACAAGTGGGGAGCTCGTGATGATCAAGCTGGTATCGTGGAACGTCAACGGCCTGAGGGCCTGTGTCAACAAAGGTTTTACCGACTATTTCGCCCGGGTGGGGGCCGATATTTTTTGCGTGCAGGAAACGAAGCTGCAGGAGGGGCAAATTGAGCTCGACCTCGACCCGGCCTACAAATCATATTGGAATTATGCGGAGAAAAAAGGCTACTCCGGCACCGCCGTCTTCACCCGGCTCGCGCCGCTGTCCGTGCGCTACGGTCTGGAGGAGGACGCCGAGCCGGAAGGCCGGGTCATCACGCTGGAATTCGCCGATTTCTATCTGGTGAACGTCTATACGCCGAACGCCCGGCGCGACCTGTGCCGGTTGGACTATCGTCTGGAGTGGGAGGAGCGCTTCCGCCGCTACTTGGTCGAGCTGGACGAGCGCAAGCCTGTTGTCGTCTGCGGCGACCTGAACGTCGCCCATCAGGAAATCGACTTGAAGAACGCCAAGGGCAACCGCGGCAATTCCGGCTTTACCCTGGAGGAACGCGAAAAGATGACGATGCTGCTCGAAGCCGGCTTCATCGATACGTTCCGCCATCTGTACCCCGAGCGCGCCGACGCCTATACGTGGTGGTCGAATATGCCGAAGGTGCGCGAGCGGAATGTCGGCTGGCGGATCGACTATTTCCTGATCTCCGCGCGGCTGCAGCCACGCCTGCTGGAAGCCGGCATCGACGCCGCCATTCTCGGCAGCGACCATTGTCCGGTCGTGCTGGAGTTGGCCGACAGCGCCGAATAACGGACCATGCCGATTTTTGCTGAGTATATCCACTACCCCTTCCATTGAGCATATATCCAGGCAACTGCACAACATACGAAAGCTGACATCGGTAGTTTGCCTTTGTTGGCTTTTTCCACTTTCTTTGCGTTGAGCTCAATCACTTTATCCGCATTTTCTGCAAAATAGCCTCGCGATCTGCTTGTTCAAATTTTGTTGTATGCAACATAACCAAAATATGGTATTGTATGTATAATAATTAAAAATTTTAATAAAAAGGTTTTATTCCTCAATTTGGGGTGTACTTCTTCTCGTTTTAAAGTTGATATGCTGGCCAGCTGTCATATAAATAAAATCCAGGAGGCACATTATGAAAAAATTATTGATTTGTTTTGTTGCAGCACTCAATGTTCTCGCACTATCTTCATCCGTATTCGCTACCGAAGTAAAGCGAACCAGCAGCGGCCAAAGCTTCACTTCGGCATGGGAGTTGCCTGCAAGCGGTACGGATTGGGTCATGCTGTACGGCTTCAACAAATATGCGATTGATGAAGACTATACTCACACCAAGCACTATTCAACCAGCCATACTGCCATTGTAAAAAATAACAACGGGCAATTCTCTGATAGCGATACCGCCAATAATTGGGCTAAAATTGAAGTTACGCATAGCGGTACTTCGATCGAATATAAGTTAGTCTACTAGTACATTGACCGCAATAAATTCAAGGTTTAGGTGATATGCTCAACTGCACAGGATACCAGATTGACGATGCCCATCAAACCTTTAATCTCGAATGGTCAAGGCACTAGATTATTGCTCTTGCTGTTCCGCACCAACAATGCCGTTCGCTTCCTTCTTCAACTGCGAAGGATCGAACGGCATTGACCAAAGATTCGGAGGTTTTCTCTTGAAGGCGATCAAGTACACGATCAGCTTTTGCATTTTATTTATAGGCATGCTGATCATAGGAGAAAGTCATATTTTCCGTCTTAACAACTTTTACACCCAATTCGCAAACACCACCATGTATTTACAGGAAAATACAAATAGTCAAGAAATGATACGAGATATTGTGAACGCCGCTTCTCGCAACCACGTTGAGGTTTTTACGTTTCTCCGCACACCGCTCAGTACATCTGCAGCTGAATTTGACATCTATGGAACATCAAATGTGGAGAGCTTCTTCAACGATGAAATGAATATATTTCAACAGCAGTATGAAAGTATGTTTTTGGGGAGCATATTTTTTTCATTTCATGAATTTGATAATATCCCCGACATAGATAAATTCCACGATTTCTTCGTTATTGGTGATATGACGCAAGTTCAATCATTTAAAATGGACCTTATAGACAAATACGCCGGCAATCATCCCAAAGAAGGGTTCACTGATACGGGTTCGAGAAACACTGCAGTATCTATTTGGCTGCTGATAACTATCGTTATTTTGCTCCTGACTTATTACGATGTCATTTTTCAAAAAAAGGAGAACCTGATTCGAATTTCTTTAGGCGAACGAATTGCCACTTTAATCTGGAAAAACATTGTGCTGGATTCTGCAGCACTCCTCGTGTTCTTTAGCATTGCACTGTGGTTTCTTTCAAGGTACACCTACGTATTCTTTGAGTTTTCGATCTCCATCATTTTATTTGGATTCTTACTGGCAGCCAACGGACTGTTGTATCTGAATCTGCTTGCTTATAATCTTAAAGAGGTATTTTCCAACGTTAAGGGGTCTAGAAAATTATTATCCCTTACCTATAGTCTGAAACTGATCACAGCCGTTATTACGATTTTCATCATATCGAGTAATATAGCTTTCATTTTTGAATCATACAGCCTTTACAAGCAAAAATCTTTCTTTGAAGACCATGCCGGGTACTTTTATACCCGACTGGAATATAGGCTTGTTTTAAACGAGGATGGTTCCATAACGGGACGCGGGGATGAAAGCACGAATGTACAAGCAGCCTTTTACAAGGAGTTTTTCGAAAAGTTCAACGCAACTGTATTAACCAGTATTTCCAATTTTTCCAGGGGACCGGGCGTGATGAGCAACCGGAACGCCCTCTCCTATTTATCGAGCCGCATTCAAGAACTCCGCAACCTGCCTTTACATAAGGATATTTATTTTATATTGCCTGATTCATTGAACGGAGATACGACGATTTTCAATGAACTGAAAGAAGCTGTCCGCTTTTATGAAGGCGACAGGTTTATATATAATTACGATGTTATTTACTATCACGATAATGTCAGGATCATTAGTATTGATGAAAATTCCGTTTACGGAAGCAAACAATTAGAAAATCCCATTATTATTTATAATAATCTAACTGCAGACCAGTTAACAAAACGGACGCAGGACGATGCGCAAAAAGTGAATTATGTTCACGATATTATGTACCGAATCAATAACGAGGAATTTGAGCGCTTTGTCAAAGAGCATAATTTGCAGGACCAGTTGGTTGCCAAAACCAACGTTTTGGACAACTACAGCAAAAATTGGGTGATTGCCAAACAAATTTTATATATGAATTTCGTATTCAGCGCGCTGGTTCTGTTTTTAGAATTTATTATTATTGGTTCTATTCTTAAATTGGAATATGAAGTAAACGCGATAGAGCTTACACTTAAGAAAACTCTGGGGCATGGCTTGCTCGAGAAAAACAAAAAGATTGTTTTGCTGACGCTGATTACCACTCTAGCCAGCATGGGGGCGGCCCTGATTGCTGCTCTGGTACTGGGGTTGGACGAAGTGTGGTTTTTGGTCACAGGCGGCTTAACCCTTTTACTTGCAGAACTCGTTATTATTGCAAGGTATATCCGTAAAATCGAAAAAGCCAACGTTCAAAAAATTCTGAAAGGCGGCAATCTATGATAGAGATTCAAGAATTAACGAAAACCTTTGCGGACAAAACCGTGTTTTCAAATTTTAGTCTAACTATTGAGGGCGGGGATTTCGTTATCTTTTCGGGTCCAAGCGGCTGTGGCAAAACAACTCTGCTTAATATGATCGGCGCTTTGGAATCGCTTGATAAAGGACGTATTATTGTTGACGGTTTAAATCTTGCCAATAAACGCAATCACTTGCATTATTTTAGAACGAAGATCGGCTTTCTCTTTCAAAATTTCGCCTTGGTCGACAATAAAACTGTCGCTGAGAACTTGAAGCTGATTCGCAAAAATTGCAAAACTGATTTAACGATTGAAGAAGCCCTGCAGCTTGTAGGGCTTGAGGACAAATTGCATAAAAAGGTATACACATTATCCGGCGGTGAGCAGCAGAGAGTTGCCTTAGCTCGGTTAATGCTAAAAAAATGCGATATTATCCTCGCAGATGAGCCAACTGGCTCTTTGGATAAAGACAACGCCCAAATTGTGCTTGAAATCCTAAAACAGCTGAACCAACAAGGGAAAACTATTGTACTGGTCACACATGATGAAGAAATCAAAAGACAAGGCAAACGGGTGATTCACTTATGACAAAAGTTGGCGCAAAAAAAATGACTATAGCACTTATTGCAGTATTGGCAGCCTGGAATCTACTGTGGTTCCTTATTACGACAGTTCAATACCATACATTCATTGCAGTTGTCCCCAAAGATCGATCGGGACTACATTATTTAAAAAACGAAGACGGTTTCTCATACTATGTAAAAAAACCTGACTACTTGAGTTTCTCAGGAAATTTGGGAGTCTTAAACGAACCTATGCAGGAAGCATTAATCATTTGGCCCCGGTTATTTGGTGGATACCAGTACGGGTTTAGGCTCCAAAAGGACGGTAAAGCCTATGAAATTTATGTGAATGAACAAATGGAGCCGCTTGATGGTAGCGACCCCACTGCAGTTCAGAAGATCGAGGAGTACCAGACGGAGCTTACGGGGCTTTTTTCCAGAGCAAATGCTCTATGGAATTTAAAGTGAGATCGTCACGGTTTAATCCCGCCCCTCCGCTTTCCACAATAGCCCGTTGGCCTCCAGCGCCTCGCGCAGCGCGCCGATCGCTTTCGGCCCCATGCCATGCAGCGCCGCTAACTCGGCTTCGGTCGTATGCTGCAGTTGCTCAAGCCGCGCCAAGCCGGCTGCGGCCAAAGCGCGCTGCGCCGGCTTGGCCACGCCCTTCGGCCAGACGTACGGCGCGCCGCCCCCTGCCTGTGCGGCAGAAGTTTGCGGCAAAGCGCCGGGCTTTTCATAGTGTCGTCAGCGGTCATCGTAGTCGTCGCTCCCTTGCTTTTTTCCCTTTATCATACCATCCCGGCCGGCCTCATTCATCTGCAACGCCCGCCCAGGGGCAAAGCACCGGGCCTTCCCTTCCCGCTACAACAGCTCGACCAGCACTTTCGATTGCTTGTACAGCTCCTGCGCCGCTTCGCCAATCGCCGTAAACTCCTCCGACGCTTCGGCGACGCGCCGCTGGCTGTCCACGACCGCCTGATCCGACCGCTCGCTGCCTTGCTTCATGCTCTGCACCTGGTCGCCCATCGCCTTGATTTCGTTGCTGACCTCCCTGGTCGCATGTTCGACTTGAATCGCCAGCTTGCGGACCTCCTTGGCAACGACATCGAAACCGCGTCCGAACTCCCCGGCATGGGCCGCTTCAATCGCCGCATTCAGCGCGAGCAAGTTTGTTTGCGAAGCGATTTTGCGAATCGTCGTAATGATGCCCTTCACCGACTCGGCCTGCCGCTGCAAATCCTGCAACAGCTGATGGTTGCTGGCCGATTCCGCCACCAGCTTGTCGATCGAAGCGGCGACCTCCTGGCTGCGGTTAATGCCTTCGTACGCCCGCTGGCTCAGCAGCTTCGCCATCCATTGCAGCTCCGCCGTCACCTTCGCGGAATTAGCCTCCTGCCGGGCGGTAATGTCCGTCGCCACCTTGAGCACAGCCGTCACCTTGCCGGCGGCATCAAACACCGGCATATACGAGGCCTCCAGCCAGATCAGCCGGCCGCTGCGCGTCACCCGCTGGATTTTCTCCTGAAAAAACCGGCCCCGCCGCAACTGATTCCACAACCCGGCATACGCAGGACTGTCGACCAGCTCCCGGGGGCAGAACTGGCGGTGCAACATGCCCGGCATTTCCGCCTTTGCATAACCCAAAGCATGGGCGAAATTCTCGTTGGCCCACAACACCCGCCCTTCCAGATCAAATTCGATCATGGCAAATGTATCCTCCAAAGCGCCCAGCACGGCATGACTGTCCAACACTTGCGTACTCCGATGCAAACGGCTCACGGCGAATCCCTCTCCTCCCGGCTTCCTCTTGCTGGCTGCGCAGAACCTGTCCAACGGCTTGACACCAGCCAACGCAGATTTCCTTTGTTGGTTATCTTATTCTTGATCCTGGAAACCGGTGTCGGCATCTATAGATTTCCGTATAGCGATAACGCCTGATTTTACGAGAATCTAGCTTGAACAACAAACAACCAGCCTGGATGGACGGCTGGTTGTTTGCTGCTGCGGGGTGCTCGGCGCAACGCGCCTATTCGGCCGGGCCGCCGCGCCTTTTGACGACAGGAATCCAGATTTCGCTGCGGAAGGTCGGCGAAGCGACATCCTTATGCTCGTTCCACAGCAACTCCGGCCCTGCAGTCAACTCATACTCCGAGGACGGGAACCATTCGGCATAGATGCGGCCCCAGACGTGCTGCAGCGTATCCGGGAACGGGCCGACCGCTTCAAAGACCGCCCACATCGCCGCCGCCACCTCCAGCTGCTCGAACGCCGGCGGACAAACATGCGTCGTCGCCGCACCGATATAATGATCCAAGCCCCCTTTCTCCTCCATCCGGCCCCCCGAGAAATGCACCGACGCGCTGATCAGCCCCTGCGGCTCCACATTCGAGATGCGCTTGAGCTCGGCGATCATCTCCATGTTCAGGCTTTGCCACATCGCCGCGATTTCGGGGTTAACCCCGTGAAAAACGATCGGCACCCGCTTCATCAGCCCGACAATACGGAACGGCGGCTTGTCGACAATGCGATAATTCATTTCGTTGCCTCCTTCAATGGTCAGTCGGAAGTACATCCGCGGATACGCTTTGAGCGGCTGTCCCGTCTGCCGGGCCTCCGAAGGCGTCACGCCATGCAGGCCGTGAAACGCGCGGGCAAACGCATCCGGCGAGCCGTATCCGTATTTCACCGCGACATCGATAATCCGGGCCGAGCCGTTGGTCAGCTCCATAGCAGCCAGCGTCAGACGCCGGCGGCGAATGTATTCAGACAGCGTTACACCGGACAGAAACGAAAACATGCGGGTAAAATGATACTCCGAGCAGGCCGCGAGCCGCGCCGCCTCCCGCACCTCGATGTCGTCAGCCAAATGCGCTTCGATATAGTCCAGCGCGCGGTTGAGATGTTCCAGCGAATCCATGCGGCATCCTCCCTTCCTTTTCACCTTAACAGGTTCGACCGCGCCGCTCCCGACTTTGCCTGCACCGATGTGCAGGGTCCGATCTTCCGCCAGGGGGCACGACCTGGTCCGCGGCACGCATGTATAATTCATACGCTCCCTCTCCTTAGCCCCCAACACATTCACACGGTAAAATATCACATCATCGGCGTGCTCCGGGTTCGCATACGGCCCGCTCTGGACCAGCACAAACCCGGCCACATGCCCATCGGCTTCGATGAAATAGAGGTCAGCCCTTCTTTTTCGAAAGGTTATGTTCATGCGCAATGTTGATTTTCAGCCAAAAACAAGGGGTTGAGTTCCTGCTAACTGACTAATTTCAAACCGACGGCGGCTCCCAGAACCAGACCGATACAGCTAATCCGCAGAAAACCTCGGGGTTCATTGTAAAAGATCATGCCAAGTAGAGTCCCTCCAGAAGCGCCGATTCCCGTCCAAACAGAGTAAGCGGTTCCCATCGGCAACGTTTTCATCGCGAAGGATAAGAATAGAAAACTTAGACCAAAGGAGACAATCAACATGGAAAGGGATTTCCAGTTTCGCAACTGATTGAATTTATTCATCATGAATACCCCGGTCATTTCAAACAAGCCCGCCATCATCAAGAAAAGCCAATTCATTCGTCTCCAACCTCCGCCTTGTTCTCCTTACTAAGCAGTTTCAGACCGACAACTCCCATAAGAAGCAGCCCCATCAACACTATTTTCGAAACATGGAGTTTTGCATCAAACAAAAGCAGCTCCGCCAAAGCTGTTCCTGCTGTCCCCAACCCGACAAATACCGCATAGACTGTGCCAACAGGAAGGTAACGAGACCCCAGAATCATCAAGTAAAAACTGATAAAAATAGCGATGGCCGTAGCGCCCCATTCCCATAGGTTGCCTGCATGCTTCAAACCAATAACCCAACCCACCTCAAAAACAGCCGCAATAATTACCGATAACCATATTTGGTTCATACGTCATTCCTCCTGAAAATCACTTGGATATTATGGCCATTTGAAAGCAAAAGAAGCCCGAGAAATAAACCGCTATTCGCAGTCTATCTCCCGGGCTTTTATCCCTCCGTGTCACAACCTGACAGGCTGTGCGTTTTCTCTCGGACCACACCAGTCTGCGACTGCGGAACCCTAGAAAACCATGTATTCAGTTATAAAATCAGAACTATCCTACCACGCGATGTAGTGGATGTCAATTTACAACTTTCTCCGTCCTCAAGCTGCCCGAAAAGGGTATTTTCTGACGGTCGCAGGCTGCCAATACGCAGACTTGGTCGTTGCTGATACCGCGGTGCTTAGCTTTACCGTCGCGCTTACGCCGCCGTTGGGTTTCCGTTGGGTTTCCGGCGACTGGCTGTTGGGTCTGTATGGCGTTTGGTTTGGTTCCTTGCTTCCTGACAAAAGCAATCCCGTATTCCAATCAGTCCGGCCAAGCAACGTGTTTTGTTGCCTATCTGCCCATCTGCCTAGCTCAGCTCGGCCTCCAGCCGTACGACGCGCCGGCTGCGGATGTCCTCGGCCAATTCGCCTTCGACATACGCGCCTTCGACGCACTCCACGCGCCCGTCGGCGTAAATCAAGCGGTAGCGGAGCACCATGCCCCGCTCGCGGCCCGCGAACGTGTCGGTGCGCGCCGGATGACGGTAGGTGACTGGAATGCGGCCGAGAAAGCTAAAGCTCAGCGTGCCGTCGTCCTTGAACAGCGAACCCGGCAGCGCCGGGCGCAAGCTCAACGCCAGCTTGCCGTCACGCAGGACGAACGGCGCGTCTCCGGCCATCATCGCCACCCACATGCTGAGGAATTCGGCCGTCGAGCCGCTCAGCCGGGCGACAAAGCCGGTGCCGTGCACATCCGGGTCGGGATTCGCGCTGCTGGCGATGAACGAGGAATTTTCCAGCACGTTCCGTCCGTAGACGGCCGGGTCGAGGTAAATCGGCCAGGCGGTTTGGATGGCGCGGAAGTAGTCGGCGTACAAGCCGGCCCGCAGCAGCGCCAGCAAATATTTGTATTCCATGTGCATGAACACCGATTCATTCTCCAGCCAACCCGGCGTAAACGCCGTTGACCGTCCGAGATCCATCGGCTGCCCGATCAGCGATTCGTTGACCTTGTACATGCCAAGCTTGCGGTCGTACAGTCCGCTGGCCTGGACGCGCTCATGCAGTTGCTTGTGCAAGGCGCTGTCGCCGATCACCTTCAGCGCCCGCGTCGGCCCCTCCAGGAAATGCGGCACATCAATGCGCCGGAATGCCGTTACAGTCACCAGCGGCAAACCCTTGGCATTTCTCCTCGGCTGTCCATCCTCGTCCGTCTGGGCCTCGTAAGCCACAGCTTCATAATAGAAATACGTCGGGTACAACCCTTGCCCGATGACGAGCGCCCGCTCCATCGCTTGCTCCAGCTTGTTGCCCATCGCGGCAAGCAGCCGTTCCAGCTCGGACAACGCCAGCTCCTCCTCGCGGCCGTCGAAGCCAAGGAACACCTGGCTGCGATACTGTTCCAGCAGCAGATGGGCTTGATCCCAGCAGCGGTAATCGCGGCCGTCCGCCTCATCCTGGGCATAAGCAGCCAACGCCGCCTCCAGACCAGCCAGCAGCTCGCGCAGCTCCACCGGCAGCCGGACCGGGCCGTTCAGCGTGCCTTCCGCAAGCGCACCGCGCAGGAAGTCGACAACGCGCTTGAGTTCGCACGTCTCGCTGAACCCGGAAGCGAATAAGCCCGGCAGTCCGTTGAGCGAATCGTTCCAGCCCGGTTTGTTCGCTTCCATCTGCACGCCCAGCCCTTCCGGGTCGAGCGCGGCGAATTTGACCGCAGCCAGCAGCACCAGCTTCGTCAGCAAATTCGTCTCGTACACCTCGCCTTGCCCCTGAGCCGTGCGGGCCCACGGGCGGCGCTCCTCGCGCGCATGCAGCAGATGCTCCTTCGCCGCCGACTCCTCGACGGACGAGAACTGCCGCACCTTGTTTGGCGCAGCGAGCACGTATTTGTCGGCACGCGGCCGCACGAACGCCGGGCTGTCATAGAACGCATAGCGGCGCGCGCCTTGCAGCAATTCCGCCTTGCGATCGGGGTATACGGCCAAATAGCTGTCGATCAAATCCATATTATAGGTCCAGTGGTCGATCCAGTAGCCTTCGCCAAAATCGGCCTCAATGTTTTGCTCCGAGCCGGCGATCGCCGTTTCCAGCAGTTGCCGCGCCGGCACGCTCAAGCGGATGCGCCCCTGCTCCAGAAATTGCAGCAAGTCGCCCGGCGTATACGGCTTCGCCAGGAAGGCCGCCACCGCCGCGCCGTCGTCGGGATGCACGCAGGCCAACACGTCGGCAGATTCGCGCAGCCGGAAGCTGCACCCTTTGACCACCAGCGGGTTATAGCCGTCGGTCTGGATCAGGCTCATGAACATCCATACGTTAAAATCGCCGACCTGCGGTTCGAAGAAAATATCGCTGCGCCGGTTCTGGTTGGCGTCGCGGAAATTGCCGTTGCCTTGCGAGTAGTAACCCGGCTGCAGCTTGAAGAAGTTGTAGTCGCGCTCCAGGTCGCCATGCTTGCGGGAGAACACGTGGTACACCGCCGGCTGCTGCTCCTTGCGGTCGAACAGCAGCGGATAACCGCCGCGCAGCAAGTTGTCCAGATAGTTTTGCCGGACGTAGGCGTTGAACAGCGGTTCGGCCGAATCGGTCGCGACCGTCGCGGTCAGCTCATCGGCCAGCGCTTCGGCTGCGCGCCGCTTGCGGTCCACGTAACGGAAATCGCACAACTCGCGTTTGCGCGCATTGATGCGGGCGATGTCCGTCGTATGGCCGAGCAGCGAGGTCAAGCGCAGCGAAGCGCCGGGACGCAAGCTGCGGGATGTGCCGCTGAAAGCGCACGGCACTTTGTTGGTCGTCACCAGCCCGGCCGCCAGCAGCTCCTGCAGCGAGCTGTCCAGGAATCTTTCGGGCAGTGTGAAGGAGGTATTTTGCCCAAAAATCAGCCCTGCGTCAACAATCGGCTTCAACAGCTCGGCCGCCGCCGGATCGCTCGCGCCGGAAGCGAAGCTCATAAAGAAATGACCGCCTTGAATCTCGCTGATCTCGGCCGTATCGGCCGTGCTGGCCCGCAGCTTGTAGAGCGGCACGTTCTCCTCGCGGTTGTACACGTCCATCCAGCTTTTCAGCGTATTGCCCAGTTCCTTGTACATCACATTCTCAATGCCGTAGGGAATGACGGCCGGCATGCCGTCCAGCAGCTCGATGCGCCGCTCGCGGTCGCTGCGGTTGGTCACGGTCACGTCGCGGACCAGCGCGGCGAACTTGTCGCCCGGCACGGTAAAATAGCTGATCTCCACCTCAATGCCATACACCTCATGAACGGAGCGAATGCGCAGCAGGTTCGGCGCAATCCGCATCGACCTGCACTCAGCGACATCCTGCTGCACCTCGGAGAACGGCTCATAATACAGCGAATCTATCTTCATAAACGTGCGAAACCCCTGCAGTCCAACCTGACGGTACGACTTGTCGGCCGGGAAAAACTCCATCATCGCGCCGTTTTTGTCCTCCACGCCAAAGCTGGCCACCGCTTGCCCGCGGTTGACGTAAAACAGCCACAACGGGACGCCGTCAACGCCGGCAATGCCCGGCAAAAAGCTCGAAAATGGTTTCGCTTTATCGAACGCTTCAATTACGAATTGCTGGTCTGCATCCAATCGGTAGGACGGTGCCTGTTTTCTGATCTCGATCGCCATATCCCAATCCCCTTTGCCCTAGTTCCTATGTCTTAACGATAGCTAATGAAACAGGTTTCGTAAAGGCGAACTTGCAAACACGGACGAGTTCCTTGCATTTTTTTGCATAGATTCGGGACCGATTTCGGTAAAACACATGGAAATTCCGAAAATTTTCGTATAAATGGAAGGCGCACCCATGTTGGTCAAAAGCAAAAAAGGCGACCGTTGGCCGCCTTCGTTGTCTGTTTTGCTGCACACTGGACCCGCGCCAACTGCCGCCACTCGCAGCCCCCGGTTCGCGTTGCCTGCCGCGTCGCGTTGCCATCCATGCCGCTGAGCAGATTTCACGGCGGAACTTACGCCTTGTGCAGGAATACGTCCAGCTTGTCCAGAAAATCATGACTGCCGAGCCGATGAACCTCCACGGAATCCAAACCGTCCAGAAACGCACACTGTTCGGTGTAAACAAGCCTTGTGCCGTCGCCTTCCTCCGCAAACTCCACCGTCACCACGTTGACCGAAATCCGGGTCGTCTCCATATCGATAATAATCGTGTACACGATGCGCGTATCCGGCACAATTTCGTGGAAAGTCGCCACCGAGCGGAACACCGGACCGCCCAGCTCGCTGCCGCTGACAATCTCCCGTCCGCCAACGCGGAAATCGAACTCCTCCGCAGGCGGGAACCATTGCGCCTTAAGCTCGGGATCGGCCCATGCGGCGAAGGTTTGCGCCGGGGCTGCTTGATAGCTGCGTTCAATCGTGAAAGTGTCGTGGGTAATATAACGTTCATGGGTCATGTCATCCAACCTCCATATGCTTGTTGGGCAGAGCGTCAATCTACTGCCGGTATCCACAGTATAAAAGATGACGTTACGTAACGTTCAAGTGTTTTTTTCGGCGGCGTCCAGCGATTTGATCAGCACAATCTCCAGCGGCTCCCCGGGCAAGAGCAGGCCCCCGGCGTCCTGATAACCCAACTTTCGGTAAAAATGCTGTACCTCCTCGTTCGACAAGGTTGACGTCATCACCAGCCTGTGGCCGAGCTCCGCCATCTCCCGCTCCCAAAACAACGTCGCTTCCCGCCCAACTCCTTGCCCGCGATACGGCTCGTCGATCCAAAGCAGGTTCATAAACGGTGTGTTATCCCAAAAATAACCGTACCGCAGCCAGCCGATGCCGTCGCCTTGCAAATTGCGGAGGATGTAGATTTCTTTGGCGCGAATTTTCGGCAAAATCAAGCGCTCCGGCAGATGATGGTCCCGCTGCGCAATATACGTATAATCCGCTTCCGCGGCCCATTCAATACGCATAGGTTCCTCTCCTTCACTGTCCCGCAGCAGCCCGGTTCGCGGACACGCGCCGCGGCTTCGATGCGCTTCTCGAACCTCAAGCTGGCCGGGAATATTCTGCTGGCTCCCCCTGCCGCCGATTCAGGCAAGGGCATAAACACCGGGCCATTGGCAACCGCTCCCCTGCACCATGAGATGCCAACCTTGCGTTCCACCTCTTCCCGGTTAGCCGCTCAAGACAGCTTGACGCCGTTGTTCAGCAGCTTCGCCGCTCCTTCCTCCCCGTACAACTCGTTTACATGCGCGATATGCGCCACGCCCCAGTCGTTCATCGCCTGCAGCAGCGGCGTCATCCGCTCGCCGTACGGCGTAATCGAATATTCGACCTTCGGCGGAATTTGCCGGTACACCTCGCGATGGACGATATCGTGGTGCTCCAGTTCCCGGAGCTGCTGCGTCAGCATCTTTTTCGTAATGTCCGGGATCGCCTTTTGCAGCTCGCTGAATCGCATCGTGCCCCGCTCGAACAAGCGCAGCAGAATGACCGGCTTCCATTTGCCAACCAGGATATCCAACGCGGTTTCGAATTTGCAATAAGCCGCCATCAAACGCTCCTCCCTTGCCGGGCTTATGGTTTCTTTTTGTATACTACGTTTCAATAAAGTGCCTACTTCTCAAAAACAGCCCCAAGAAATATTATAGGTCTGGGTCTTGCCCATATACAAGCAAAGGAGCTGACATACGATGAACATCGCATTATGGATCGTGCAGGCGGTTGCGGGAGCGGGCTTTGTGTTCTCGGGCTGGATGAAGGCATTTCAATATGAAAAGGCCAAAGCCGCTTGGCCCTGGGCCGGCGACGTGCCAAGCGGGCTGGTGCGCGGCATCGGTCTTGCGGAGTTGGTTGGCGCGATCGGCTTGATTGTGCCGCAAGCGACGGGAATCGCCCCGATCTGGACGCCGATGGCCGCGATCGCGCTGGCCCTGGTGGTTGCGCTGGGCGCTCTGTTCCATATACGGCGCGGCGAATACAAGGAAATCGGCGTCAATATCGTGTTTCTGGCGCTGGCGCTGTTCGTGGCGATCGGCCGGATCGCCCTGTAAGCGGGAAGCCGAACGCCGTGAACCGCCCCGCCCGCCGCGGGCCGCTGACTGCCGTTCCATCGGCGCCCGCCGCCTTGGAGACGGACAGCAGGTGTTGCTGCCGCCACAGTCGCGGCGGACGCTCGCACCGGATGTGCGCCGGCATCCGGCTGGCGGCCGACCGTTTCGCCGCCTCCCATGAAAAACGCCCCCGTCCACCGGGGACGAGGGCGTTCGCAGGCTGTGCCTGAACATCTTGCGCTTACGCGCTATGGCTTCGTCAGCATTTCGACGACGTATTCCAGCTCGGCATCGAGCGAAATCGGGTCGTTGAACGACGTGCTGGCAGCATCCATGTGAAAAACATGATTGTTTTTTACCGCCGGGAGCGATTTCCACACCACGCTGTCATAAACAGCAGCCGGATCGGCCTGGTCCCCGAGCCAAGGGCTGGTGAAGATATAGTCGCCGGCAAACTCCGGCAGCTTCTCCAACGAAATCGTCGCAAAGCCGGTGCCGCTGTCGATGACATCCTGCTGCACCGAAGCCGGTGCTTTCAACTGGAACTCGCCGTAAATGATTTCGCCGCCCCGGCCGAAGCCGCTGCCCCACACGTACAAGCCCTTGGCGTACGGATTGAGAATGGAGACGGTTTTCCCGGCGACCGCCGCTTCCACCTTGGGCTTGTAGGCCGCTATTTTTTGCTCCCATTGGGCGATCCATTCCCGGGCTTTGCTTTCCGTATCGGTCATTTTGCCAAATTCGATCAACTGGTCCTTAAAGCCTTTCGCGCCGTATTTCACGGCCACGGTGGGCGCTACCTTTTGCAAATCCGCCAAATTCGCAGCCCCGTCGTAGACGATGATCAGATCCGGTTGGATCGCCAAAATCTTCTCGATCGAGGAGCCGTCGCCGAGATTTTCCACCCCGTCGAGTTTCCCCTGGAAAAACGGATTGTTTAATGGATTCTCCGCGATCCCCGCCAAAGGAATGCCCAAGGCCAAAAAGTCGCCCACGTATTGGTTCGCCAACACGACAACGCGCTGCGGGTGTTTCGGAAGCTGCACCTCGCCGTTGGCTGCCGTATAGGTGATGGTTTCGGCGGCAGCGCTGGCCGCTGGATGGCCCGGCGCAGACGGCTGAACGCTTTCCTCCGCCACGCTGGGTTGGCCGGTACTGGCCGGATTCGGGTTCGAAGTGCCGGAGCAAGCGCTAAGCAGCAGCGTAAAAATTAACAGCAGAGCGACTCCCAAAGATGATCCGTTTCGGTGCATGAGCCATTCTCCCTCTTTCTTGTATTGATAATGATTATCACTATCTTTATCAATATAAAGGTGGAGTTGGCTTGGCACAACGGACAATCCGCGCCAATTTTCGGGACGATCCGCGCCTGTCCGCCGCTCGCCGGCCCGTTGTTTGAATTGCTTGGGCGTCATGCCGGTGTATTTCTTGAACAGTTTGGCAAAATAAAACGCATCGTCGTACCCGACACCCGCCGCAACCTGCTGCATGGTCGCATCCGTATGCGTCAGCGCCTGAATCGCATTCTCCATCCTGATGCGAATCAAATAATCAATCAGACTGCTGCCCGTCTCCTGCTTGAACCGCTTGGACACGTACGGGACGCTGTAATGAAACATATGCGCAATCAGCTCGCGGGTCATGTTCTCGCTGTAATGCTCCTCCATATATCGGATGACCTGCGCGGCCAGCTTCGGCTGGCTCGCATCGATGCGCAGCTCATCCAGCTCCCGAAGCAGCTTGCAGACCCACTGGTAGAACAACGCTTTGACTTGAAACCGGTCCAGCGCTCCACAGTTGCGCCATATCGTCAGCATCCTGTCGACGTGGGCAAACAAGGAAGCCGGATGCAGCGGAGCAAAGCCGTATTGCAGCCGAAACGGATCATATTGCTTCATCAGCCGCAGCACCTCCGGCCGGCACGGCAGCGGCACAGCCGCTTTATAATAAATCAGGTAATATTCAAAACCCGCTTCGCCCGGCCAAATATCCAGAAAAGCGCCCTTGCCGCCGTGCAGGACATAACAGCGATGCACCGCATGCTCGCTGCCGTCCAACCTGATCCGCGCACTGCCCCGCAGCGCATAGAGAAATACGCTTGCCGGGAAGCGGTACGAACGCAACCGCTCGCCATAGCTCATGATCGTATGCCGGATGTCGACGACCTTAACGACGGCGGCGTCCCAAAGCTGAATATGCTCGTGCAGGCCAATCCGAATAGGCAACTGGACCCCTTCTTTTCCGTAAATTTCACTTGCGCCTCATAATTGAGAATTATTATCATTACGAAAAAGTATAAGGCAATTCGCCCGCAAGCTCAATGCCCTTTGCGTTCATCCGATAAACGGAATGGCCTGCCCCGCATACCCCTTCTCTTCCATCACGGGCCCTTGCCCGCAGTACCGGAGCCGGACTCCCCCGCTTCCGGGGCGCAGCCGGCATCTGATCTCGCGCGCTCAGCGCGTGCGAAACCAGAGCGAATATCCCACCCACGCCAAACCGAGGCCCATCGGCACGGCCGCGATCCGCGCCAGATCGTGCGGAAGCACGGCAGCCGCCAATGAAGCGACGGCTCCGAAAGCCAACAAACCGGCTGCTCCGCGCGACAGGACGCCTGCACGCAACATCGCAATGCCAAACAGCAACCCGCCGAGCAAATACAGCACAGCCGATACCGGCCCTCCGGCCACTGCCAACGCCCCAAGGTCTATCTGGCTTGCGCCCCCGCTGGACAGCGCCAGAAACCCCTCTGCCAGTTGCGGCGCATGGGTAGCGAGCAGCGGCAGAATGCACGCTTCGGCAAAAGTAAGGGCAATGGTGAGCATCAGCCAGACACTGAACAGCAGATAGCCGACCAAACCAAGCCAGCCGCTTTCTTTCACTTGTCGGATATACATGCCCGTAACACCAAACAGGCCAAAGATGCACATAAGGACAGTCAAGTAGTGGACGACGGCCCATCTGACGGTTGTGACCGCCGGGAGCACCTCGTGCGGATGAATCATTTGAACGACGATAAACAGGATTCCGGCGGCAACCGCGGACAACCCGGCCCAACGGGTCAACTTGGCAACTGTGATCTGCATGGATCTCACTCCTTCATAATTTGCTCCCGCCTAGACATACGTCTTTTTCATCCACTCGGCGATACCCAGGCCCACCGCTTCATGCAACGCCTCGACATCGGTGATCTTGATCACACACCCGTCTCTCATCGCGATGAAGCTATCCAGAATCGGTTCGATCTCGGCAATTTCATGGCTCGTCATCACCAAAGTCTGAGCGCCCAGATCGAGGTAAGCCAACATGCCCTTCACGATCGATTGCCGCACCATCGGGTCCAGACCGGATAACGGCTCATCCATAAAAATATACGGCACGTCCCGGGCCAGCGTCAGCGCGATCGACAACCGGCCGCGGTGCCCTCTGGAGAGCTCGCTGATATTCCGCTGCGGTTCCAACTGCATGAACGCGATCATGTCCTCGGCTTTGGCCCGGTTGAAATCAGGAAATTGCGAAGCCTGAAAGGCCAGCGCTTCCTTGATCGTAAACATCGAATAGAAACCGCCTTGATCCGATAAATACGAGATGCGTTTGCCGCTCCTTCTGTCCGCCCTTTCCCCAAGTACAGTTACCGATCCGCCCGTAGGCTGCAAAAGCCCCGCCATCAGTTGCAACAGCGTGGACTTGCCGCTGCCATTCTCCCCTACAATGCCCACAATCTTGCCTACGGGCAACGTGAATGAAACGTCCTTGACGGCGGAACGTCGGTTGAAGGTTTTCGAAACATGGAGCAGCTCAATCATGCGCTTCCTCTCCTTTGTCGATGTTGTGCAAATGCTGCTGCAATCCCGAGACGATCTCGTCCGGGCTGTATCCCATCTCCCGCATCGCCCGGACAAACGTGACAATCTGCGCTTCGATCAAACTCCCGCGCAACTGCCTCAACCGCTCCTCCTGCTCCGTGACGAATGTGCCTTGACCCCTTCTCGTTTCCAGAATGCCCTCACGCTCCAATTCACTGTACGCCCGCTGAATCGTGTTCGGATTGACATTGTAGGCAACCCCCATATCGCGGACGGATTGCAGCTTCTGACCGGCTTGCAGCTCCTGGCCGACAATCATCCGTTTAATCCGATCGGCCAATTGCAGATAGATGGGTTGCGACGTATGAAATCCGTCCATCGTTAAACCTCAACCTTCCTGTCTATAATCCAGGCGCTCACATATACAAGCCCTGCGAAAATCAGCAAATGATACGCATATTCGCCCGCAAATACCGTGATTGGCTCCATCGAAAACGCGGGAAAACCCATCTCCATACGTCCCCAATGCGTAAGCCATGCATACAACGGCGTGGACTGAACAAGCCCGCTGAGCCACCAGACCACAACAGCCACTGCAGGCAGAACCAGCCACGTCCAGCGCCCGATCCAATATTTCAGCGCATGGTGCAAGGACCACAACAACAGCACCCACGCTCCCAACGCCGCAGAGACCAGCACAATATGCAAAAAGATCAACCAACCCGCCCGCCACAGATCCGTCCAATACGCCTCCACCAGACTGAACCTCGACCAGGGCAAAACGCCCGCCATCACATACAGAACAGCCAGAGAAACAAGTGTTGTTGCCAACACGCTGGCCAGCTTGCTCAGCAGCAGGAGCATCGCCGGACGGGGATTATGGAGCCAGCGGTGCATCTGCCCGGCTTCCGTTCTCATGCTGGCAAACAACATGATCGGAAAATAAAAAACATGAATCACCCCGGCCGCCAGCATCGGAATAAACGGGTATATCCCCACAAAGTAGGCAAACACAACGCTTAAAAGATTTATGACAAGGCCCGTGAAAAAAACAGTTCTGGTTAAACGAAAATCCTTTTGGAATAAGGCTGCCCATGCGGCCATTGCGATCTCCCCTTTTTTTCTAAAAAGTGATCCAATAAATTGTATTAATGATATAGTACACTAATACATTAATTCATGTCAATGAATGCAAAAACGCCCCGACCGGGGGCTTTCGGGGATCAGCAGCGGCCTTGGGGCCTTAGTGGATTCGATCAGATTCATCATAAAATACTCCGGTTGGCATCCTTCGAGGATAAGCGGCCAACGCCATGCAACGCGTTCGCATTCATCCTGCCCGTGGCCTCGTACGCGCGCGGCATGAACCGGTTCCACGGGTCGGGGATGTCTGCCCTTTCCTGCAATTGCCCGCCATTCCATTTCGCCCATTCGCCTGAGTTGGAACAAGCCGCTCGCTTCATGCCGGGGAACCACCAAATCTTGGCGTCCCAACACAAATAGCGGCGCGGGGATCGTCTCCCTCGCGCCGCCAATGATCATCGGACAGTTTTTCTTTTGGCTTATTTGGCTTAATTCACATCGTCGTCCAGCTCGTGGATGAAGCGCTCTGCGCCATCCGTACCGCGCGTGGCCTGATGGCTCCGCGTGGCCTCTTCCACTTGACCGAAAGCCCAGTTGGTCGCATCCACATCCGGGAACGACGGCTCCACGTTCGTCAACGGCCCTCTGAACAGCAGGCTGTTGATCATCGTGACGGCCTCCAGCCGCGTAATCGCGCTGCTTGGCTTGAACGAGCCGTCTTCGTAGCCGGATACGAGGCCGCTCCGGTACAGCGCCTCAATCGCCGCCGTCGACCAGCGTCCCTGCGCGTCGTAGAAATGCGGCTGAATCGGCGTCGACACATCCAGCTTGAGGAAACGTGTCATCACCACGGCCAGTTCCTCGCGCGTTACCGGCGTATCCGGCCGGAACGTGCCATCATTAAAGCCGTCGAACAGGCCGCTATCCGCGGCGATGCGGATATAACCGCTGGCCCAATGCGTCGCCGGCACGTCGCTGAATTGGGCTTTCAGCGTCGTCGCGCCGCCGGTTTGCAGTCGGGCGACAATCGCTGCCAGTTCCGCCCGCGTCAGATTGTTCAACGGGTGGAACAACTCGTCGGGATAGCCCAAAATATATCGCGTATGACTCAGTTCGCCAAACCGGTTCGAGAACAACATCATCTGGGCGGAAGCTTGCGCAGAAGCCGAATCGAGCAGCCCTTGCGTGCCGGCTTGGCCCGTGGCCGCCAGCGTTGCCGGCGCTTCCGCTTGACCGATCGCAGGGTAACGCAACGTGACCTTGAACGCACCGCCGTTCATGACCGCCAGATCGCCCACCTGCCAGGTGATCGTATTGCCCTCGACCGTCCCTCCGTCAGCGTCTGTCACGACGGCTCCTTGCGGCACGGTCAACGTCACTGTCGCTCCGGCCGCGGTTGCGGTTCCATCGTTCAGGTACGCAACTTTCACCGTGCCGATCGTACTTTCCGCTTGCTTGCTGCGCTCAATGCTGACGTTGACCGTAACGTTTGGCTTCTCCTCGCCAGACGCGGCCGGCGCAAGCGGCCCTACCGGTCCCACCGGTCCTCCGGCCGCGGCATCGCCGCTTTTTTTCATAATCACATCATGCCGGACAATCGTAAATTCAACCGGAATCACGGGACTTGTATACGTATTGTAGCCCGGCGCGGTAACAATCAGGTAGTAGTCCGTTGTCGGATACACCATGTAGGCGTATTTGCCACCGTCGCGGCTCGTCTGCGGGTTCGCGTTGTTGTTGGGCGCAAAGCCCGGAATCAGCGGCAGCACGACCTCTGTATTCGGCACAACCCCGTTCGTAATATTACGCGTTGTGTTGGCATAATAAAGCTTCAAGGTAGCCCCGTCCAAAGCAGCATGGGTATTGAAGTCGGTGACGTCCCCGTAAGGGTCGATCAACTCATCCAAAATGTTCATTTCGCCATTGGACGCCACTTTGATTTTGGGCAGCGTGCCTTGGTTATCCAGCGCATTGACGATGATTTCTTGATCGGGTCCATGATTGGCTGCATCCGGGACCGCATACACAATCGCCAGCTCGTATTCCTGGTTCAGCCCCAGTCCCGGGATATTAAAGACACCGTCCGCACTCAGCGGGAAGGAGGTTTGACCGCCGACCGTCACGAAACTTTTCGTGACCGGATCACGCAGCTTGACGCGCACTTGCGCAGCGAACTGCTGGTCGTCCGTGTTGTTCTCATCCATCAATTTCTTTTGCCCGCCCGGCAATTGTGTGACCAGCACCCCGGTGGCGGTTTTCGTCGAGTCAAACACTTCCCCGCCCGCTCCGGTGACTGCACCGACATCAGCCGTTTGTTTGAACGATACTTCCTTCGTTTGATTGCCAACCGTCACCGTCTTGATGACTTCCACATCGTATTGCACGTCGCCGCGCGGCACGGCCAGACTGTACTTCCCATCCGCGTCCGTAACCGCCTCCGCAGCAAAATCAATAATGCCGTCATGGTCAAAATCTTTCGTGACCTTCACCTTGGTGCCTGGCACAACGGTTCGCACGCCGTCTGTGGTCGTAGCCACGATACCCGAGACGGAAGCCGGCTCGAAGGTGACAATGATTTGCTCTTGCGCGTAGATCGCCCTGCCGACATCTTCAGCCGTGGCCGTAACCGGAATTTGCTGGGACAAAATGCCCTCGATTTTCGCCGACTGGTACTGAATCGTCGCTTGACCGTTCGCATCTGTCACCGCCGTCGACGAACCTACAAAAGTCCCCAGCGGCGCTGTGAACGCAATTGGCACCCCGGCCAGCGGATGGCCGTCCATATCGGTGAGCACAGCCGTCAGCAGCGATTTCGTCACGCCGTCCCCTACGAGCGAGCTTGGGTTTGCCGTTAACGTCAAGAGATAACGCACAAGTTCAAAATCCTGATGAATCACGGTATTCGCCGCATCCGTCGGCAGTGCGTCAACCGCTCGGGAACGGCTGGCGTAAGTATCTTTCTTCACCACAAGCGAATACTGCTCGGTACGCACATGCGGGAAGCTGTAATGGCCGCTGGCGTCCGTAGTGACAGGGCCGCCGACCACCTGCTTGCCGGTCGGGTCGTAAAGCGTGACTTGCGCGCCTGGAATCGGTTGCTGGGTATCGCGATCGGCGATGATGCCGTCCAGGTCGATATACTTGACTACCGTATAATGGTTGTTGAGCAGCTTGCCGGCCGGCTCTGCCGACAGTGGGCCATTCGCATCCGCAGCGGCGAAGGCCGCCATGTGGCTGCCTGCTGTCACATCCGCCGGCAGGCGATAGGTGACATTTTCCCATTTTTTATAGCCGTCTGTTAAATAAGTGTCCGGGTTCACCCAGGAAAGGCTGATCTCATCGTTGGCCGAATCGCTGTCAGGGCCGTCAAAATCCATCACTGCCTTCACTTCCACTGCCGTCATCGACGTTTGCGCCGAAAGCTTCAACGGCTTATCTGGAGCGACCACCCATTCCGGTGTCGTAACGCTGACGTCCCGGCTGCCGGTCCAGCCTTCCAGCAGCTCCACCGTTAAGCTGACCGTAACCGCCGGTGAATCCACGTGGCCGTCATTGACTTTAAAGGTGAAGCTGTCGCTGCCGCCGTAATCGCTGTTTGGCGTGTAGGAATACGTGCCGTTCGGATTCACGACCAACGTCCCGTGAGCAGGCAAGGTAACGGGAATGAACGTCAGCGGATCACCGTCGACATCTTGCCCGGTCAACGTGCCTTGCTTTGTTGTATTGGCCTCCAGCGCAACCGTCGCGGCATCTGCAACCGGCGGGTCATTGACCGACGTTACCGTCAGCGTCACCGTACCCGGCGCGGAATCCAGGCTGCCGTCGTTGGCTTTGAACGTAAAGCTGTCCGGCCCGTGGTAGTTGGCATCCGGCGTGTACGTATATGTGCCGTCTGCGTTCAATGTTACCGTGCCGTGCTCCGGCGAGGTCACTACCGTGTAGGTCAGCGTGCTGCCTTCGACATCACTGCCGCTGACCGCCGCGCTCAACGGCGTGTCCTCGGCCGTCGTTTCGCTCGCATCGTTCACCGTCGGCGCGTCGTTATCCGCTGTGATCGTCAGCGTCACCGTCGCGTTGGCCGAATCCACCATGCCGTCATTCGTTTTGAACACAAAGCTGTCCGTACCGTTGTAATTCGCATTTGGCGTGTACGTGTATGTGCCGTCTGCATTTAAGACCACTGTGCCATGTTGCGGCTGCGTTACCACCGTATAAGTCAACGCATCATTATCCGCATCGCTTGCCGTCACTGAGCCGCTGAATGGCGTATCCTCGGCCGTTGTTTCCGAGCTGTCGCCGACAACCGGCGGGTCGTTGACCGACGTTACCGTCAGCGTTACCGTGCCCGGCGCGGAATCCAGGCTGCCGTCGTTGGCTTTGAACGTAAAGCTGTCCGGCCCGTGGTAGTTGGCATCCGGCGTGTACGTATATGTGCCGTCTGCGTTCAATGTTACCATGCCGTGCTCCGGCGGGGTCACTACCGTGTAGGTCAACGTGCTGCCTTCCACATCGCTGCCGCTGACCGCCGCGCTCAATGGCGTATCCTCAGCCGTCGTTTCGCTCGCATCGTTTACCGTCGGCGCGTCGTTATCCGCCGTGATCGTCAGCGTCACCGTCGCGTTGGTCGAATCGACCGTGCCGTCATTCGTTTTGAACACAAAGCTGTCCGTACCGTTGTAATTCGCATTTGGCGTGTACGTGTATGTGCCGTCCGCATTTAAGACCACTGTGCCATGTTGCGGCTGCGTTACCACCGTATAAGTCAACGCATCGTTATCCGCATCGCTTGCCGTCACCGAACCGCTGAATGGCGTATCCTCGGCCGTCGTTTCCGAGCTGTCGCCGACAACCGGCGGGTCGTTGACCGACGTTACCGTCAGCGTCACCGTGCCCGGCGCAGAATCCAAGCTGCCGTCGTTGGCTTTGAACGTAAAGCTGTCCGGCCCGTGGTAGTTGGCATCCGGCGTGTACGTATATGTGCCGTCTGCGTTCAATGTTACCGTGCCATGCTCCGGCGGGGTCACTACCGTGTAGGTCAGCGTGCTGCCTTCCACATCACTGCCGCTGACCGCCGCGCTCAATGGCGTATCCTCGGCCGTCGTTGCGCTCGCATCGCTTACCGTCGGCGCGTCGTTATCCGCCGTGATCGTCAGCGTCACCGTCGCATTGGTCGAATCGACCGTGCCGTCATTCGTTTTGAACACAAAGCTGTCCGTACCGTTGTAATTCGCATTTGGCGTGTACGTGTATGTGCCGTCCGCATTTAAGACCACTGTGCCATGTTGCGGCTGCGTTACCACCGTATAAGTCAACGCATCATTATCCGCATCGCTTGCCGTCACTGAGCCGCTGAATGGCGCATCCTCGGCCGTTGTTTCCGAGCTGTCGCCGACAACCGGCGGGTCGTTGACCGACGTTACCGTCAGCGTCACCGTGCCCGGCGCGGAATCCAGGCTATCGTCGTTAGCTTTGAACGTAAAGCTGTCCGGCCCATGGTAATTGGCATCTGGCGTGTACGTATATGTGCCGTCTGCGTTTAATACTATCGCACCATGCTCCGGCGGGGTCACTACCGTGTAAGTCAACGTGCTGCCTTCGACATCACTGCCGCTGACCGCCGCGCTCAACGGCGTATCCTCGGCTGTCGTTGCGCTCGCATCGTTTACCGTCGGCGCATCGTTATCCGCCGTGATCGTCAAACTGACGGTTGACGTATTGGAATCCACCGTGCCGTCATTCACCTTGAACGTGAAGCTGTCGCTTCCGTTATAGTTGCTTGCAGGCGTGTACGTGTATGAACCGCCAGCCCCCCAAGCTACCGTACCATGCTGCGGCTGGGCCACAACCGCATACGTCAGCGGGTCGCTGTCGCTGTCGCTCGCTGTGGCCGTACCGCTCACCGGCGTATCTTCCGCAGTCGTTTCACTGCTGTCCGCCGTCACCGGCGCATGGTTCACATGCGTGATCGTAAGGCCCACCGTAGCCGGAGATGAGGTGACACTGCCGTCGCTTACCGTAAAAGCAAAGCTGTCGCTGCCGTAATAATTCGCTGCCGGCGTGTACGTATAAGTTCCATCATCATTCAACAGCAGCGTACCATGCGCCGGCAGGGTGCTTACCGCATAAGTGAGCGTGTCGCCGTCCACATCCGTACCGCTGACCGCAGCGCTTAGCGCCGTGTTCTCCAGCGTCGTCTCGCTGGAGCCGGCGGCCGTCGGCGGGTCGTTCATCGGCAGCACCGTGATGTTGACCGTAGCGGGAGACGAAGTGAGCGCGCCGTCGTTCACCGTAAACGTGAAACTGTCACTGCCGTTGTAGTCCGGCGACGGCGTGTACGTGTAAGCACCTGTCGTCATGTCCGTAATGACGACAGTACCATGGGCAGGCATCGTGTCTATAGCGAAGGTAATAGGGTCCCCGTTCCCATCGCCGCCGATCAAACTGCCGCTTACCGCCGTATCCTCATTCGTAGATTGGCTGCCGCCGGTCGCCGTCGGCGCAAGATTCGATTTCAGCGTCGTATCCGTGGCCGTCGGCGCCGGATTGCCCTGGCTGTTCACCACATCCGCTTTCACCGTAATCGTCCCGTAGTTAAAGCCGGAGAGATCGGCATTGACCGTATACGAACCGTCCCCCGCCACCACGGCCGAATACTGGCCTACATGTCCGGCGCCATCCGATACCTCCAGCAGCACCGTCTGGCCCGGTCCCGCATTCGTGGTGCCGCCAATCGGCGTTGAAGCTATTTCCGCACCGCTTTCCACCTTGCCGTCTCCGCCATCATCAATGGCGACCGTAAGTGTCGGCGCATTCGCATTCGTCGTCGTTTTTGGAGTTGTAAATTGATCGGTGACTGCAATCGCGCCAAAGTTAATCGAGAACTGTCTGCCGGACAAAGTCCCTTTGTTCCCGATCACCACATTCATCGAACTGATCGGCGCCGTATAATTCGCAATAAACGCTGCCGTATCCTCAAAGGTAATGCCGCTTAGCGAAGTGCTGATCCCTTCAAACTGCGTGCGCCCGTTGGAGCCGGGGCCAATGGTCAGGCCTGTAGGATTATTCGTGGTATAACTGGCAAAGCCGGATAACTCCACAAACTCCTTTTTCGTCGAACTGCTGCCGTCAATATCGATGACCGTGACAAAAAAATTCTTCAGCGCCACCGGGTCGCCAGTCTGTTGGTTAAAAAACTCCACCTTCAGCGTAGCCGACCCCGTCCCGCTGGATGTCGTCACAATCGGATTTAACCGGGAACTGAACGTGGAGTCATCATCCATCTGATCGAGCGTTGCGCCATTGCTTTCGGTAATGGTCACTTTGGCCGATACCGTGATGCCCCCAATGGTAATGACATTGGAGTAGCTGTAGACCGCGTTCAGCGCTCCTGCCGTACCCGAAGTTACCGTCCCGCCGGAGAGGCTCATCGCATTGCTGTTGATGTCGATAACATTCACCGCTGCTGCTTGCGCCGCGCCGGGCGGCACCACCAGGGAAGCCAGAAGCGTCAACAAAAGCAGGACGGGCAAGACGTGGTTCCTCAAAGTTGAGGAGATGAAGCGCAAAAACATAATCATTCCTTCTTTCCGCATAAGAATGCTTGCAACCGGAACCTACACGTTCACTTGCAACCGTCTAGGTACGAAGTCGTGAAATTCGTCAAAAAACGACAACCACTCATTTCTTAATAGTAATAAATGCCCATATATTATGCAATGGTTTTGTAGCCTTCACGGCCAAAGTATAATTTGGAAGCACTGTAGGCCTATCCCAGCAAATCGCACTCCACTTCCAGATGGATGCCACACGCCATCCCGTTTTAACAATGGCATCCAGCCATGCGTTGTACAACGTTGTTCTTGACTCGACCATCCTCTTTTTAGTATCTTTTGTGACAACTGCCCCCTCAACGCGCTCTGGACAGGATGGACGGAAAGCGGACCCTCCTGATCGTCCATGTGCTGCTGAGCGGGATTAAACGATTCGGAGCACGGCTTCCTCCAGGACGAAAAAAAAGCCAAAAAACCCGCGAGCCAGCACTTGATGCCAAGTGTCCAGCTCCGGGTCACGGTTTGCGCGCTGCATTCAGGCCGATGTCTCGCATCCGGTCCTGCCGTGTGAAGGGGCATTGCGCCCCTTACGAAATAAGATCAGGGTGTTTCGCTTTAATTTCTTCGAACAGCGCCGTTTTGCCCTTGACCTCATCTGGAGCCTGCGCGGCAAAGTCATTGGCATCGGAATGGTCCAAATTGAATTTTCCCGATTGCATGTTGATGACACTGTATTGGCCTTGAGTATTTTTCTTGAGAAAAATCAGATATTGGCTGCCCTTTTGCATCTCCGTGTAACCATCAACGGATATTTTGTCGATCCCTTTTACAGTCTGGATTTGAGCAATCGGTTCAATAACCTGCAAACGTGCAAGGTCGGACGCAGGTCCTTTGACGACTTTTTCGACGTTAATCTCCGTTAGTGTATAAAAATCTTGAATGGCGCCCGTTGCATAGTTCGTCACCCGCATGTTCCGCTCTTCGAACGATTGAAGCGGACGGCCGACCACCACCAGTTCTGCGGCTGAAAATAAATCCTCGGCATTGGAGTAAGCGACATAATCGCCATGAAAAGATAACAACCGCGTGGAATGGTAAACGGCGAAGTAATAATAGCAAGACGCCGCGAGGATCAGAGCCAATACCAAAGAAGTCGTGACTTTTGTTTTATTGAAGACCATCATGAACACGTGCCCCTTTCTTCTTGTGATCATCTAGCTTCCCCATTTTGACGTAACATTGCTTGTATCATAAGTCGAAGGTGTCGTTATCGAACGATCTTTCGCAGCATCATCGCCGGCCGTCATGATTGACGCGGCTTTGTTGCCCGAACTGGTCGTATGGGCGAGACCTATCGAATGGCCAACTTCGTGAGTAGCTGTATTTTTAATGTTAGTGTCCGTCTTGAGTCCTGCAGCATCCAGATTGTTGTCATACAGCGAAACAACACAATAATCCCAATTGCCGGTATCGGGGTCCTGATAGGAATTTCCATACCAATGGCGTACATAAGGAGAAGTTAAACCAAGCAGCCCGGCCGTGGAAGAAGTGCCCACGTAGTATTCATCCGTCGTGGAATCGTTGGTGCTTTGATAACCAATGGATACCTTGGAGGAAACCCCCGCCCATTTGGACCGCGCCCAATCGAACTTTCCTGTATAACCGTATGACGCAACCGAGCTGTCATACCATGCCTTGTAAATCCCCGTTCCGCGCTTATACGCAAACACATCTGCGTATGCCACAGAAGCTGCCCCTGCTGCCAATGCCACCAGTGAAAATAAAGCGATGAGCTTCGTTAGCTTGTTCAATTCATTTCCTCCATTCTCTTTTACTAGATTAATAGGAAAACAATTAATTTGTAACATAAATATTAAATTTTGGGAATAGTTCCAATTTCATATCCTTGTGTTTTGTCAAAGCTGGAGCTGACGACGATAATCCGCTGGTTGGCAACTCATTTAACGTGTGAAACCAACTTTTTGTTGCGGGAAAACCAAATTTACCCTTTTATAAACCTGCACGCCCACGCACAAAAAAGACCGGGAACAGCCTGCCTCCCGGCAGCCGCTCCCAGCCCTTCCCTTCCGCGCCCCGCGCGGCCTTGCGTCACCCCTCGCTACCGTCCTGGCCCCTCCTGGCCCGCACCTCGTCTGCGATCCGCTCAACCAGCGCCGCTGCGTCCAGCAGGCCGAGATCGCCTTCCCCGCGCCGCCGCACAGACACACCGCCGCAGCGCTGCTCCTGTTCCCCGACGATCAGCATATAGGGAACCTTCTCCAACTGGGCCTCACGGATTTTGTAGCCGAGTTTCTCCTTCCGCTCGTCGACCTCGGTGCGAATGCCGGCCTGACCCAGCAGCCGTTTCACCTGCCAGGCGTAGTCGGCGAACCCGTCCGACACCGGCAGCAGTTTCGCCTGCACCGGCGCCAGCCATACCGGGAATGCGCCGGCGTAATGCTCGGTCAATATCCCCACGAATCGGTCGATCGACCCGAAGATCGCGCGATGAATCACGACCGGGCGATGCTTCTGCCCGTCCTCTCCGACATACGCAAGCTCGAACTTCTCCGGCATCTGGAAGTCTACCTGAATCGTGCCGCATTGCCAGCTCCGCTTGAGCGCATCGAGAATGTGGAAGTCGATTTTCGGCCCATAAAACGCCCCGTCGCCGGGGTTCAGCCGATACTCGACACCTCTGCCCTCCAGCACTCGCTGCAATGCCGCTTCCGCTTGATCCCACAGCTCCGAAGCGCCCATGAAGTCGTCCGGGCGCGTCGACAGCTCAATCCGGTAATCGAACCCGAACACCTCGTACATCCGGCTGATCAGTTCAATGACCCTGTTGATTTCCGCTTCGATCTGGTCCTCCCGAACGAACAGGTGCGCGTCGTCCTGGCAAAACGTCCGCACCCGCATCATCCCGTTCAGCGCGCCGGAAAATTCATGGCGGTGCACCTGGCCGAACTCGGCAATCCGTATCGGCAGCTCCCGATAAGAGCGCAGCCGATTCTTGAAGATCAGCATATGCCCCGGGCAATTCATCGGTTTCAGGGCGAACGGCGTGTCGTCTACATCAGTGAAATACATATTGTCCTTGTAGTGATCCCAATGTCCCGACTGCTCCCACAGCCGCCGGTTCATCATGAACGGCGTGCGCACTTCCTCATAATCGAGCTGTCGCTGGGTGTCGCGCGAGAACTGCTCCAGCTCGGTCCTGAGCGTCATCCCCTTTGGCAAATAAAACGGCATCCCCGGCGCTTCCTCCGAGAACATGAACAACTCCAGCTCCTTGCCAAGCTTCCGATGATCCCGCTTCTTCGCCTCCTCCAGCTGATGCAGATGCTCCGCGAGCTGCGACGCCTTCGGAAACGCCGTGCCGTAAATACGCTGCAGCATCTTGTTGTTCGCATCCCCACGCCAATACGCGCCCGCCACGCTCAGCAGCTTGAACGCCTTGACCTTGCCCGTCGACGCCACATGCGGTCCCCTGCACAGATCGGCAAACTCTCCTTGCTCATAGATCGTAATCTCCGCCGACTCCGGCAAGTCGCGAATCAGTTCCAGCTTCAGCCCGTCTCCCAGTTCCCCGAACAGCCGCATCGCCTCTTCCCGGCTGACAACGCACCGCACCATCGGCCAATTCTCCTGCACGATCTTGCGCATTTCCGCTTCGATCACAGCCAGATCGTCTGCCGACAACGGCTGTTCCAGATCAATGTCATAATAGAACCCGTCGGCAATTACCGGCCCGATTCCGAACTGCACCGCCTTGCGCCCGTAAATCCGGGCGATCGCCTGCGCCATAATGTGCGCCGCGCTGTGCCGCAGCCAGCCGAGCTCTTCCCTTACTTCCACTTGATGGTTCATTTCCGCTTCCTCCCAGGGCAAAATGCGAACGCAAAAAAACGCCTCTATCCCAAGGGACGAGTGCGTTCAGCTCGTGGTTCCACCCTGATTCAGCTTGCCTTCGGATGCGCAATACAACGCGTCGCACACGGCAAGCCCTTATTCGGAATCCAGTAACGGGGATCGGTCGGCGGCGTTTACTGCCGGATGGCGCACGATGGCGCTCCAGGTTCGGCGTCGCGGCTGCAAAGGGGTAATCTGCGCTTCGGTTGCTGTAGGGAGTCTCAGCACGCCTCCCTCTCTCTGTACTGTCCGTGAACGCGATCGTGTCTTTGGTCAATGCCATATTCGGATGAAATTGTTCCTAATTATAGCGCCGGCGGTACGACAGATCAAGCCCTTTTGCCACATTCACGCCTAAAAAGCGTCGCGGCCGCCCCCGCCTCCTCCACCGCCGCCGCCGGAAGAGAACGAGCCGCCAGAATCGCTTGAGGAAGCCTCGGACTGGTACATCGTGACGATCGTCTTTTCGAACGACTCGGTCCAAACTTCGTAGTGGTAGTAGAAGGTATTGTCGTAAAAGAAATAATCGTCTCCGCTTGTACTCGGCATATGCAGCTGGATAAGCGCCGCTGCCTGCTTCGCTTCACCCAATGGAATGGCATACACAAAATAATGCCCCCAAGCGTGAACGGCCGGCAATTCCTGCGACTCCATCCGCTTGTGATCGTGCAAAAAGCGCTTGAACGCCTTCCATTTCGCATAGGCCGTCTGCCCCGCGCGCGTTCTGCGCTTGCTTTTCGGTATAAAGAACAGCAGGGGAAGCGAACAAATCATCAGCCATTTCCAAGCGGACGGCGCCAGAAACCACAAGCCGAAAAACTGCGCGGCCACAGCGATCAGCACGCCTCGCGTCAGCCATTTCTGATCTTCGACATAACCGATCTGGCGGGCGGTTTGCCCCACCTCTGCCTGCCACTGCGACCAGCGCTCCCTGAACGCGCTCGCATGCCCCTTGGCATATTTGCGAATACCCGCAAGCGTCACGGTGCCAGCTCGTCCAATTTCTCCGAAAAACCAGTCGATCAGCAGCGTTTCATGCGGCTGCAGCTCCCCCGCGTCGCGATCCAATAGCCGGAATGCATAGTTGATCTGCTTCCGCTGTCCACCTCCCTTATCGATCATCTGCATATCGACATATCGCTTGTGCACAAGATCGACCAGCGTCGCGATGAGATCCCTCGGCTTAACGCGATACTTCATAAGGTAGCCCACCACCGCCGGCGTCACGTTTTCAGGGAGCTTGGGACAATATCGGCCTTGCCATTCCGGCCTGAACGTTCTGCCAAATTTGACATAGATCCCGGCAATCAAATTCGCGATCAGCAGAGCTGCCGCACCATACACCGTTTCTATACCGTCGTCGTCCTGTCCTGCCACCCCATTCCCTTCCTCTTCCCGGATGGCAGCCAGCCTATCGTCGGCGCTGATCCGGGTGCTGCCGGGCACGTAAGCGCCAGGAAACAAGATGCGAGCCTCCAGCAGCTCCCCGGATGGCAGCGGGCTGACCCGATACCGGACGATGCCGGTAGAGTCGACCTCTACGTTCCCCTGAGACGGGCCGTGCCCGAAGGCCTCGATTTCCCCCGGCGCCACACCGTCAGGAAGTTCAATTTCAATATTCACCGTCTCCAGCGGACTGGGGTTCGTTTCATCAAAAAACTTCCAATACAATTCAGCCGTGTCCGCGTAGACCTGCACGACATTTTTGACCGTATACGTGAACCGAAATACTTTGGACTCGTTTTCGGACGGATCATAGACCTTATAGGTGAGCTTGTCCCCGTCACCCGTCAGTTCAGCACGAAGAGGAACATTCTCCGCCCCTGCAACCTTGAACGCTTGAAAATGCTCGATGCCATCGGAATAAGCGCTGTTGAGATCGACGATAATCCCGTTAAAAGCCCCATCAAAACGGTACGTATCCCGCTCCTCCACCTGCATGTCGCCGGCGCTGTCAATCCGGGCGTGAATAGCCGCCTCGTCAATCTGGAACGAGCGTTCCTCGGCATAGGCCGGCTGCATGGACACAAGTAATAAGCAGGCAAAAAGACATCCGAAGATTTTCGCGGCCAAGGCCATAGGCTGTCATTCCTCCCCAGAATATACAAGATCGTCGACGATTTTCCGCACCGCGCACCACTCCCGGCGGACAGTCTGCTACAAATGACACCGACCCTTTTGATATAACATATTTATCACCATAATAAAAGAGTTTTTCAGGCAAGGCCTGTTTTCAAGAACCTGGATGAAGATATCAATGCCGAAGGACCCACCGTATAAAGAAGACGGCATCGCCGAGTATCCAAGCTTTGGAGGGTTGGGGGCCCCTGAGAAAAATCACAAAGAATCGTCGTCTTGACTGGCCTACACACTACTGGTCGCAGATAGATGCTCCCCTTCCTCCCAGAGAGCCGGCCATCCCTTCTCTGCCTGGCACAGCCGCCAATCCTGCGAAAGATGCCGATACGCGGCAGATTGCTCCTCGCGCAAAATAACGACATCGATGTCGGCCAAAGATAGTGGCCTCCAGTTTTGGATATCGGTCCTCACCGCAACCCTCCTTCCTGAGATGAGCACGCATATTATCCACGCGGATTCCCCATAAACGCATATGTTCCCCCTGTTTGATTTCAGGCAAGTCCCCGTGCATCTGCGCCGCTACGCCCTGCGGGAACGCATACCCGCTCACATCGGGCTTACACGCCTTTGCGATATCGTTGCAGGAACGTACCTACAAGCTCATCCAAAAGCGGTTTGACGCTTTCCATGTCGATCTCCTGCTGGAATAACGCTGGCCACGTGAGCGCCCCTTCAATCATCGCGTAAAACACCCTTGCGGCCAGGGCCGGATGGTCTACGTTCAGCTTGTTGTCTGCGTGCGCAGCCATCAGCCAGCGAACGAACGGTTCATGCGGAGGGGCATATTTCTCCCAGGTCAACCGCGCATATTCGATATCCCGAATAAAAACCGAAGTCAGCACCCGCGATAATCCGAGCCTCGCAGGACTGTTGATCAAAAACAGTTCGGCATTCGCAAATGCCGTTAACTGCTCCTCCAACGATTGGGCAGGGTCGTAGTCGATTTGCTTCAAGCCTTGTTGCTCCTCCAGAAACTTGGCAATGACCGCTTGAAACAAATGCTCTTTATTCACAAAATGATTGTACACCGTCCGTTTCGACACGCCGGCCATATCAGCGATTCGATCCATGCTGGCATTGTCGTAGCCCATTTCCGTAAACACCTGCACGGCACCGTGAAGGATGGACTCATGCTTCCGGCTGGTATCTCTTTTTTTGACTGCGGGTATGGCATCCATAGATCATGACAATCCTCTCACCATGACATTAAAATAAATTACACCAACCGGTGCAATTTATTGTTGACTGTTGACTATTTACACTATAGAGTATAATTAACGGCCGGATAAAATTCAATACTGCGGCCTTACGGCTGCTCAACCAATTGGGAAGCATGCATGCGAAAGGAGCTGATTGGATGAAGGCAGTGATCTGTACCAAATATGGCCCACCGGGGGTGCTTCAACTGGCGGAAGTTGCCAAACCCGCTCCGCGGAACGATGAAGTATGCATTAAAATCCGCGCTGCAGCCGTCACCGCAAGCGACATCTATATTCGCGGCTCGCAATTGCCGCTCCGCTTTTGGCTGCCGATGCGCCTATTCCTTGGCTTCACCAAACCGCGAAAATCGATCATAGGCATGGTATTGGCGGGAGAAATCGAATCCGTCGGCCGAGACATCAAGCGATTTCGGGCAGGCGATCAGGTGTATGGGGTGACTGGTTTTGGACTTGGCGCTTATGCCCAGTACACCTGCATGAAAGAAACGGATTCCATGTACGGATGCCTTTCCCTGAAACCTGCGAATATCAGCTACGAAGAGGCGACGGCCGCGGCATACGGCGGACTTCTGGCCTTGCAGCGTGTGGAAGAAGGGAATATTCGACGCGGGCAACACGTTCTGATCTACGGAGCGTCAGGAACGTCCGGGACCATGGCCGTACAGCTGGCCAAACATTATGGCGCTACCGTTACCGCCGTATGCAGCACGCGGAATTTGGAATTGGTCAAATCGCTGGGCGCCGATAACGTGATCGACTACACCCGCGACGATGCGATTTCCCCCGGCGATCGTTACGACTTCATGCTCGATACGGCCGGCAACGCCAAAAGCTCCAAAATCAAAGAATTGTGCAAACAATCGTTAGTCCCAAAAGGAACCTATATATCCATCGATGACGGAAAATTGGAATTGAAATCAGAGCGCCTTGCCCAGCTCAAAGCATTCATTGAGGCCGGATCGATCAAGCCGGTTGTTGACCGCGTATACCCCATGGATCAAATTGTAGAAGCGCATGAATATGTGGAACAAGGGCGCAAGCGCGGCGGGGTAGCTGTATCCATTGAACATGCCGACTGAGTGGTCGCTGCCATCGAACAAGGATGGATGGCTGCAAAAAGGACTGCCCCTGAGCGAAACTTCTCCGGGAACAGTCCTTTTTTATTAATGTCCTTGCTATCCGTTATTGATCAGCTTGGCTTCGATCAACATGCGCTGTACGATCGCTGCCGTCTCGGCTCGCGTGATCGGCAGGGATGGCAGCAGCTTGTTGCCGGAACCTGCGATCACTCCGCGCTCTACAGCGGCCGCAACCGCCGGCTTGGCCCAAGCGCTTACCTCCGCGCCGTCTTCGAACGCAGCTAACAGGTCATCCATTGCCGCGTTATCGAGGCTCGTGTTCAGTCCCGTCAGCTGCATCGCCCGCGCCATCATCACCGTCGCTTCTTCGCGGGTAATGCGTTGGCCGGGACGGAACGTTCCATCGGCGTATCCTTCGATCAGACCATACTCCTGCGCTTTCGCCGCCGCGCCGGCATACCAGTCGTCGGACTTCACATCGCGGAAAACCGCAGCTTGCCCGTTGGCGGCAAGCCCCAACGCCCTGACGACAATCGCCGCGAATTCTGCGCGGGTGATGGCCGCATCAGGCTGGTAATGGGTCGCATCGACGCCATTGACGATCAGCCGCGAGGCCATGTCATTTACCGCATCTTGGGACCAATGTCCTTCCACGTCGGCAAATGTCATGGGGTGCCAAATCAGCGCATACGTGCTGTTCGTCAGGCTATTGACAATAGCATAATAGCTGCCGTCGCGTGAGATCAAATAAGTCGGCACATGACGGGTTGTTCCGTCTGCATTCAGCGCGATGGCGGTCGTGATCTGGTCGGGGACTGCGTCTTCCGGCAGCGGAATTTCACGCTGTACGTACGAGCTGAACTGATCTACGCTCACCGTCTTGCCGTTAAATGAAGCACTGATGGTGAAATCCACGGGCGGCAGGACGACCGTAAATTCCCCTTGATCCGCTGCGGTATCCAGCAGCTGCGCTGCAGCGGCATCGCTTTGGGCAATTCCCACATGGACGACGATATCCGCCAGCTTCACGTTCGCCCCAAGCCGATTCGATACCTGGTCGATCGCGACCTCCGCCATCGGAAGCTTATAGCTCCCTTTGAGGGTCTGAATTTCAAGCGTCGCTTGCTTGTTCTCCATCGCTTTTACCGCATCCCCGGTTAATACCGCATCCACCCTCCCGACATTTGCAGCTATCGGAACGACAACCACCGGCTTGTCCCCTTCTTGCGCAAGCTGAGCGGATAGTTGGGCGGCATCCAACGTTGCAGTCAAGCTGTCCTGTCCATTCTCTGTAACGGTAGAGCCCGTCGCCATCTGATGTTGCGGCTTGCCGTCCACGATCACCGGCAGCTCCGTTGGTTGCTCTGCCTCACCGCTTGTGCCGCCACTACTGCTGCTGCCATACCTCACCTTGTTGATAGTCCACTTGGCATACAGCGTTACGTCGCTTCCAAGCGTCAAGGGGTCGTTCGCCGCATAAGTCGCGCCGCTTCCGTCTGCCGCCGCGTTCCAGCCCGCGAACGTGTACCCTGTTCTTGCCAAGTTGCCTGTGTTGCCCGATACCGCAACAGTTGTGTTATAGTATTGGCTCACGGGGGATGGCGCGCTCCCGCTTGTACTGTCATTGCTGTCATACGTCAGCGTATAGAGCTTATTGACCGTTATCGTATACGTCTTCATCGTACCGTCCTGCGCTGTCACAACGATTGGAATCGCCGTGTCTCCCACGCTCAGGCTAATCGCTTCCGAAGCCGCGCCGCTCGTCGTCGGTACGTCGTTCACTTGCAGCGTCGCATTGCTGTCATACACCGCAGCCGTCACCGTGACGCTGCTCACCCCGTTTGCCACATTCGCCGTATAACTCGTCGTGCCCGAGGCAAACGGCTCATTCAACGTACCGCTCGATAGCGCCAAGCCGCTCAGGTCCGCATTGCTGCTTAAACTAGCCCGCGTTACCGTCACCGTATACGTCTTCGTCGTCGTACCATCCTGCGCCGTCACCACAACCGGAATCGCCGTATCTCCCACGCTCAGACTAATCGCTCCCGATACCGCCCCGCTCGTCGCCGGTACGCCGTTCACTTGCAGCGTCGCATTGCTGTCATACACCGCGGCCGTCACCGTGACGCTGCTTACACCGTTCGCCACATTCGCCGTATAACTCGTCGTGCCCGAGGCGAACGGCTCATTCAACGGGCCGCTTGATAACGCCAAGCCGTTCAGGTCCGCATTGCCGCTCAAGCCGGCCCGCGTTACCGTCACCGTATACGTCTTCGTCGTCGTACCATCCTGCGCCGTCACCACGACCGGAATCGCCGTGTCCCCCACGTTCAGACTAATCGCTCCCGATGCCACGCCGCTCGTCATCGGTACGCCGTTCACTTGCAGCGTCGCATTGCTGTCATACACCGCGGCCGTCACCGTGACGCTGCTTACACCATTCGCCACATTCGCCGTATAGCTCGTCGTGCCCGAGGCAAACGGCTCATTCAACGTACCGCTCGATAACGCCAAGCCGCTCAAGTCCGCATTGTCGCTCAAGCCGGCCCGCGTTACCGTCACCGTATACGTCTTCGTCGTCGTACCATCCTGCGCCGTCACCACGACCGGAATCGCCGTATCTCCCACGCTCAGGCTAATCGCTCCCGATGCCACGCCGCTCGTCATCGGTACGCCGTTCACTTGCAGCGTCGCATTGCTGTCATACACCGCGGCCGTCACCGTGACGCTGCTTACACCATTCGCCACATTCGCCGTATAACTCGTCGTGCCCGAGGCAAACGGCTCATTCAACGTACCGCTCGATAACGCCAAACCGCTCAGGTCCGCATTGCTCGACGGCGGAATGACAAGTTCCACCGTGGCGACATTGCCGGAATCGCTCGTGCCATTGTTGACCTTGTAGGTAAAGCTGTCACTGGTGCTTCCATCCCCGCTGTGGGTATACGTCCACTCGCCGTTGCCATTCTCCAGCAGCGTGCCATGACTCGGTGCGCTCACAATCGCTTGCGTCAAAGGCGTCCCCACGTCGTCATAGCCAAACAACTGAACCGTTGTACTGCCGCCTTGTTGACCAACCTCGTATTTGACATGGATATCGGCATCCACCCAAGTCGGCGAATTGATCAAAGTGCCGTCTCCACCTACTGCGCCTGTCAACGTGCTCCCTGTCCCTTGATTAAATTGCCAGTAGCCTTTCAAGTGAGCATACTCGGGGTGGTCCGCAGTAAGACCGCGGTTGATCCACGCCTGAATTTCAGTGGGCGTCAGCGCCGTATCCCATATGCGCACTTCATCGATCCCGCCGTTAAATACCTTGTCCACTTTGCCAATCCACGTGATCGGGTAGGACGACGACGGCGCATGGCTCGCATAAACGAAGCCGTTATCATCCGTATCGGAATCGTAAACCTGATCCCCGTTTACATACGCTTTATACCTGGTCCCGTCGAATGTCACCGCCACATGATTCCACACGCCGACCGTCAGAACATTCGGCACTTGCCAGTAGAGAAAGTTGCCGTCATCATCCGCATATCCTCCATGAAGTCCAGTCTGATCGTAGACATACAGACTCGGCGATCTGGAATTGGACAACCCATACAGAGCCTGATACCCGAGAACGCCTTGATACCCTCCACTGGACGGCGGATACAGCCATACTTCTTCCGTAAAGGCGCTTCCTGCGGCAATCGGGTTGTTTAATTCTACAAACGTGCTGAAACCATCGAATTCGAGCGCTTTTCCGAATCCCGCCGACGGGATTCCGGCCGATGCGTGCCCCGTCTGGGGCAACACGAACAAGGGCGATAGCGCCAGCAGCAAGACCAGCCATGCCGCAATGCTTTTGTTCCAATAAGGTTTCATGCCTTCACCTCGCTTATTTGGCCGCTGGCGATGCGGCGCTCCATTGCCCCGATCATACCAAGCCGACCCTAAACAAAACCTTTGCAATAAAAAAGCGCCCGGCCACCGCTCCCTGTTGGTCTATCAAGGGTTTTACGGTTATGCGGACGCATTTTCTATAATATTCCATTTTGGAAATCATAGCGAAAAAAACAGCTTCTCCGACACCTCACGTTACTTGAGGTAAAGCAATTGCTTCACATGGAACCCCGGTTCGATCCCCAGCTCGTCTCTAAGCCGCCTGCTCAGCACATCATATTGCCTGATCGCAGCAATACGATCATTCGCCAGCAGATAGGCGCGAATCAATTTGGTGTGAATGTCTTCGTTGAGTGGGGCGCAAGCGAGCGCCATCTTCAAGATTTTGACCGCAAACGGGTAATTCCTCTCGCACAGATAGTGTTCATGCATGCGCAGCAGCAAGTCTACGTAGTCGTTCTCCACACTGGTTCTGGCCTGCTCCGCCCACGGATATTGGTTGCCCTCCATGTAGCCCGTCTTATATATGCTGGAAATATTCTCGTATTGCTTGATATTGACGGCATTGATGGAATCTGCCGCTCCGGCTGCCACCAGCTGATGAAACGCTTCGTAATCGCAATCCATCGGGCCCATATCCACCCGGTAAAAGCCCCTGGCATGATGAATCGCGTCTTCAATCCCGTGACGACTCAAGTTTTTTCTTAAATAATGAACCGTTGTATTGAATTGAGCCGCCGCTTTAACCGCGTCCACATCCCCCCACAAGCTGTCCATGATCCGGTGCCGGTCGACAGCCTCTCCGCGGTGATGAATCAGATAAGCCAAGAGCTCCTCCGTTTTGGAAGTGCGCCATTTGATTTCGCTTCCGTTACCGTCTCCGACCAGCACCTTAAACCGGCCAAAACACTGCACCCTTACCCGCGGCGGCCCTACGGGCGCTGTTCGTTGTTCTTCCTCCAGCCCTACCGCTTCCATGGTCACATGCAATCCCGACAGCAATCGCTTCACATAGGTTAGGGATGCTTGCGGGACCCGCTTGAAGCCGTCGCCTTGCAGCGCCTGCCCATACGCGAGCAGCAACTCTGCCATCACCGGACCTTCGTCAATAAAACTGCGGATATACCCCTCCGGCTCCGCCAACTCCAACGCGGTCTCCAATTTCATCTGAGCAGCCGCCGAGCGGCCCAACCGCCAAAGCGTCACACTTTGCAAAATCAACACCTGAATGCGGCCCCGGGTACGACCGGCCTGACACACCACATGGTGCATCCTCTCCAGCAGGTGCAGCGCTTCTTCACCTCTATCGCACGCAGAAAGCACTCTCGCCAAAACCAGATAATCAACCACATGAGACAACGAAACCTCATCCGCAGAGCTCAAACCGCACCTTTGCAACCATGCGAGCGCATCAGGGAGCGAACCTTGCCGCACCGACAGATTCGCTTGTTCCGCCTCAATTTTCCATAGAAACAGTTCATAGTCTGGAGAATCGATCTGCGACTTCAACTGCCGAAGCATGTCCAAAGCCCGGTCCGGGCTGCCGCCCGCTTGACGAATCCGCGCCGCGATCACGCTAACCTGGATCAAAATCCGCGCAAAAGACTGCACATCCTCCCGGCGTAACGCCCGACTCACGTAAGGCTCCAGTTCCTCCAACCGATTCCATTCATACATCAGCTGAAAATAAACGGCATACCAGAAGCCGATAAACGGGTAGCGACGCTTCTTTTCCAGCCTGCTTATCCATTGGAGCAAATGGTTTTCCATCGCATGCGGGTCCATCAGAAACGAAAAATAATCGTCGAACGCATCGTATCCTTGATACCGGTTGCGCCCCATCGTCTGCAACATGCCGCCTTCCGGCAAATAGTGATCAAGCAGCTCGAAATACGCCGACGTTCCCGCCAAATCTTGCCGAAGATAAGCCAGGACCGAACACAAAAAGTACAAATTGCCCATCAGGACGTTCCGGTCGGCTTCGTCCCACTTCAGCTCCATCGCCCGAAAGCGGAGCAACGCGCGTTCCGCTCTGACGGAGGCTTCCTCCACCTGTCCTTCTCCCAGCAAAGTGGCCATATAAAACAATTCGATCATCGGCTTCTCTTCAAAGCAGTTCTCCGGCAACGCCGTTACCCAGCGCAGCAGCACTACGGTTTTCGACTGCATCAAGGTCCGCAGATTTTTCTCGATCAACCGAACCGCATCCGCATGGTGCCCCGCCTGCAGATAATGCTCCACGGCCTCTTCCTCCAACCCCTGCTGCTCCAGCCACCAAGCCGCTCGCCTGTGCGCTTGCTCCACCTCATCCGGCGTAGCTGCGGAGAATTGCTTCTGCAGAAAATCGGCAAGCAGTTGGTGATACCGATACCACTTCCTTTGATCGTCCAGAGAAACGATGAACAAATTCAGCCGCTCCAGTCTTTCCAACTGCTCTTGGCCATTCGTTTGCCCTGTCACAGCTTCGCACAAGGCGTGGTTCATCCGGCTGAGAATCGAAGTTTGCAGCAAAAAATCACGCAGCGGCTCGGGCTGATGGCAAAATACCTCCTCCAGCAAATAATCCGAGATACGGTGCTCGTGTCCGCTAAATTGATCAATGCGATCGGCAATATGGCCGCTATGCTGCAAAGAAAGCGCCGCCAGCTTCAACCCGCCGACCCATCCCTCCGTCTGACTGAGCAGTTGAGCCGTTTGTCCCTTCGTTAACGACAACTCCGTTGTATGTTGAAAGAAATCCACCCCTTCCTCCAACCGAAACCGCAATTCCTCCATCGCGATCCGATGAAATTCGCCTTTGGCGAGCAGCCTGGCCGTAGGAATCGGCAGTTCGGTCCGACTTGCGATGTAGAGATGAATATGGGCGGGCAAATGCTCCAGCACATAGGTCAAGGAGTGGTGGATAGCGGGAAGCTCCATCCATTGATAGTCATCGAGAATGATGACCAGTTCATTGGCGAGCAGGTGCAGTTGGTTCAAAAGCATTTTCATAGCCGGCTCCGAGGATCGGGCCGACACCGCGGACACCGAAGGTCCGTCCTCCAGATGCGGCTGAATCGCGCGGCCGAAATCCGCTATGCTCGCCTCGATGGCAGCGATCACATAACGCCAGAACTGGGTCCAGTCATTATCGGTTCGGTCCAACGTAACCCACGCCACCAATACGTCGCACTGCCTGGCCCATTGGCTTAACAGAGTCGTTTTGCCGTACCCGGCTTGTGCGGAAATAAGCGTCAGCTTGGTTTTCAGCCCCTCGTCAAGCATGCGCATCAACCGTGGCCGGGATACCAGAGAGCTGCGGGCATAAGGGATATGCGTTTTCATACTTACAATCACTGTAGCTTCCTCCGCGTGCAACTTCCTAGGATTATAAATATACCAATTCGACATATTTCCGCACTTCCCCTTCCCCCTCCATTTTCTCGGGAGAGGCCGCCCCGGTTCGCCTCATCAGCCATCGCCAGGCATCTGCAGGAGCTTCCAGATCCCGAAACGTAAACCGCAACCGTCCTCCTTCGGTTTGCAGCCGGGCCAGTTGAATGCCTTGTTGGGTTAACCCGATATACGACAAATCCCAGCGGTTGCCGGCCATCCTCATACTAAATTGAAATAAAATTGGTTTCCAGTCCACGATGATCTTTTCGGGGCGACAGACCGCAATTCCTTCCTCCGTCCAGTTGGCACACGCCGAATTTCCCGTCCCTCCCTCAACCCGCTGGTTGATTGCGAAATAGCGCTAGGCCACACGTTGTACAATCAATCCCCCCGTCCAACAGGATGCGTAAAAACAACAAAGGGGAGCAGCCCGAAAGCCGCTCCCCTGCTCGTCTTGCTTAACGATGCGCATCCTTAAGCAAACTTTTTTTATTCGCAATTTTATAATCAAGGGTATCCAAAATTTTCTGCAAATGATCCACCTGACTCTGAATCTTCTTTCTGTACTCCAGAACCTTCCCATAGACTTCGGGTACAGACACGATATCTTCGACGTAGGAGAGCGTTGCAAATTCTTTGATGTTCTTAAGCGGAACCCCCATCTTTTTCAGGCAAATAATAAGCTCCATCAACTGCATATCTTCCTCGCAATACACGCGTCGGCCGTTTTCTTTTCTTTTGGCTCGGGGAAGCAGTCCGATTTTCTCGTAGTAGCGGAGCGCATCCTCCGTCAATCCGGTCATCTTGGCTATTTGCTTAATGGAAAAAGTGGCGGTATCACTCATTCTAAGCCCTTCCTATCTGAATGAAATCACGTCACCAAGGAATGACGCCTTGCTCGTTGAAGAAGCCCCCTGTAGGTCCATCTTCCGCAAGTGTAGCATAACGGACGATAATGCGCGACCCTTGTTCCGGCGTCAGATCGCCGTATCCGTTATTGAAATCGGTAGCCACGAAGCCGGGGCACACGGAATTTACTTTTGCCGCAGTATGCCGCAATGTAAAAGCAAGATGAGTCGTCAACTGATTGAATGCCGTTTTGGAACTGCTGTACGCCAAGGCCTTCAACGGATAGACGCCGCTGTTCGGGTCGCTGTGCAGCGTGATCGAGCCGATCGAGCTGGAAATATTGACGACTCGCGGAGCATCCGCGTTTTCGATCAGAGGAAGCATCGCCTGACTGACGGCAAATGCGCCAAAAAAATTCGTATCAAACGACTTCTTTAAATCAGCCAAACTCAGATCCGTAAATTTATGCCGATCACCGATACCCGCATTGTTCACCAGAACGTCCAGCTTGCCGTATTTCGTCTTCATGGTTTGGGCGGCTGCCTCAATGGTAGCCTGAGCGGTTACATCCAGCCCGATGACATGCGCATCGATGCCCTGCTCCTGCAGCCTGGCCGCTGCTTGTGCTCCCTTCTCCTCGTCTCTCGCTCCGATCAGAACCGTATACCCCAGAGCTCCCAACTGGCGAGCCGTTTCAAAACCAAGCCCTTTGTTCCCGCCTGTAATCAATGCGACCTTACCTTGTTGTGCAGACATGTCTCTCACCTATCCTTCTCTTTTTTTAAGCGAAATGACGGATGTCATCACGCCTGTGACCATCGCAAAGCTTATGTTACAACTTGGTGTAAACACCAAGTCAAGCGATGAAAAGGGGAAGAAGTGAGGGTGTCATCTACTCGATACAACATAAAAAAGCCGCAGCAGACCGCCAGCTGGCAATCTGTTGCAGCACCTTCGCAAGAATCGTATAAAAAGCAACAAAGGGAAGCAGCTTGAAGGCCGCTCCCCTTGCTTGGGCAATTCGATAACCCCGAACGACTTACGCCGTCAGAGGCGTGGTATGACACAGCCGGCCCCTTATGGCCCGTAAACTTCAAGCTCGCCAATCATCGTAGCGGTGCCTGCATTTGCGACGCTCACCCGTACATAACGCGCAGAAATGGTACTTGGCAGATTGATCGTGCTCGTATAGTTGTTGTTAAGAACAAAACCGCAGGTGGTGGATACTTGCTGGACATAGGTGATGTTGTCCGTCGACGTCGAAATGACGACCGATTGCACGATATGGCCCAAAGCCGGCGTTTTGATCACGATCTGATTGATCGATTTCAAGCTGTCCAGATCGACCGTAATCCAGCCCGATCCGCCGAATTGCGGCTGCCAAGCGTCGTACGTCGCGCCGTCCACCGCATTGTTAGTGTTGGCTCCACTGCTGGCCCACGTGTAGTGAGCCAACGCATAGTTATAAGAAGCGAATGCATGGTTCGACGTGAGCGACAACTGCGTAGCCCCCAGCAGCAGAGCTGCAAGAGCAGCCGTCGTCAGTCTTTTTTTCAGGGATTGAGTACCAATGAACATGATATACCTCCTCGGAAAGTAAAAGATGGGAAACGCAAACGCGAGATTCCCTTGCAGCTGTCAACCAAATCTGATCTGCGTTTCATTCAGTGCAACTAGATACGTGTATCACCTTCCCGGCTTCTCCGAATGACACACGCTATTCCGGTTTGGCCAAGCCGTCCACGGAAAAGACGTGTTTCATCCGCTGCGGAGTTTGTGTAATGCATTTTGATTATATCATTTTCGGATATATTTTCAACCATTTTATAGAAAATTTAATAATTTATGTAAAACGTTTTATTGCAGCCGGATTAGCGGACAGCCCTAAGATGGGTACAGCACAATGTGGTTAAACGCCCCTTATAAAGTGTTGTTTCCCATTTCTACTATTATTTTATCAACCGAAAAGCAAGGTGTCTGTGGCTTATTCAACGCAATAAATACGGTAAGATTTGACATGTGCAACGGTATGCTTGGATGATACTATTTTGTTGAATGCCAAAAAATACCGCCGACGGATCATGTGCGGCTTCTTCGCGTTCGGCCTGCCGAATCCGCAAGAACCTGCGCCAATCCGCAGCAACCTGGGGAGGTGAGGCGTCCCGCAACGAGTGGACAGCAGCACAGCAAACAGAATTGGCTGGAACCGCAAGTCGAATCCCATTCTTACGTTTCCCGTCTTCCAGAAGTATACTAGGCTATTATGTTAACGCTTTCTTGAGGAAAAGACTGTCGTTTGCTTTGCTTTTCACCTTGCTGCTTGCCGTTTCGCGGGCATCGCCACGCCGAACCGGGCATTCACACGGCTGCCAGGTTGAGCAGTGACGGTTCCGATGACGCCGGACAACAGCAGATCTACCGCTCAAACCTCCAGCACTTGAGGCTTGTTTTCGCCAACAAATGAAATCGTTACCATTTATCTGCCGAGCACCAACCGACGTCCCGGGCACTACTCTTTTCGAACGAGCCAAGAACGACTGGGCAAGCTCAAGAATGTCTCACTACGCAGCAAGCGGTTATGCGTTAAACCAGATCTGGTTTCTGGCTGTGCTTTTTTGCCCAATCCCCTACAGGAGGTGATCAGCAAAGCATTTTCGCGGTCTGGCGGGGACGCCGAGCCGGCAATCCGAAACGCCATTTGAATTTATTATACGAGGAGGCACTCTTTAATGAGAAAAAAGTTTCTGAGCGCGTCATTGTCAGGCCTTATGATGCTCTCCAGTCTGTTCGGGGTCGCATCGTCGGCTTCCGCCGATACGGTAACCATGTCCGGCAACCCGATTATCACGAGCATCTTTGCCGCCGATCCTTCCGCGCATGTGTGGAATGACGGGCGGATTTATGTGTATCCGTCGCACGATATGTTCCCTTCCAGGGGCAGCGATTTGATGGACAAATATCACGTGTTCTCGTCCGACAATATGGTGGACTGGGTGGACGAAGGCGAAATTCTGAGCGCCGACGACGTATCGTGGGGACGGCCGGAGGGCGGCTTTATGTGGGCTCCCGACGCCGCTTACAAGGACGGCACCTATTACTTCTATTTCCCGCATCCGAGCGGAACCAACTGGAACGACACTTGGAAGATCGGCGTCGCCACCAGCAGCAAACCCAACAAGGATTTCACCGTTCAAGGCTATATCTCGGGACTGCCCGGCAGCAACATGATCGACCCGGCCGTATTCCGCGACGACGACGGCAGCTATTACCTCTATGTCGGCGGCGGCGCGCACGCCTACGGCGCCAAGCTGGCTAGCAATATGATGTCGCTTGATGGATCGATCAAAGAATTTACCGAGCTGCAGGACTTCCATGAAGCCTCCTGGGTATTCAAGCGGAACAGCCTGTATTACATGGTGTATGCCGATAACCACACTCCGGGCGGCAACCAGATGCGGTACGCGACAAGCAGCAACCCGCTCGGGCCGTGGACCAACCGCGGCGTCCTGCTCGATCCGGTATTGAACAGCGATACGACTCACGGTTCCGTCGTGCAGTACAAGGGCAACTGGTACTTGTTCTACCATAACGCCAAAATCTCGGCCAACGGCACACTGCGCTCCGTCTGCGTAGATCAGCTGACCTTCAATGCGGACGGGACGATCCAGAAGGTTGTGCAGACATCCGACGGCGTACCGGCTGTCGGACCGCGTTCCACGGCCACCGAAGTCAAGTATTACGATATGGTCAACCAAAACTACGACGCCTACACCCAAAAGACGGAGTATGCAATGAACGCCGGCAACGTAACCGTCGGGGGCGGGGCGACCCAATCAAACGGAGTTGCTGAAAATATGCACATTCAGGGCTCCTACATTCAGCTGAACGGCATCAACGGCGGCGCAGGCGGCAAGGCGGTCGTTACCGTGCTCTACGCTTCCGGGGACAGCGGGGCAGCCTTCAAGGTGGATGCCAGCGGCGATACGGCCGGAGACGGTTATTTCCTATCGCTGCCGGGAACCGGAGGTTGGGGGAACTATACAGGAAAAACCAGTCGTCTGATCGATTTGAATCCGGGAACGAATAACGTCATTAAACTGAGCGGCGGCATGGGCGGCGCGAACGTATCCAAAGTGATCGTAGCGCTGAATCCACAATCCGGTACGCCCACACCGACGCCGACTTCGACGCCAACCTCGACACCGACGCCAACCCCTACTCCGACACCAACGTCGACACCGGCAGGCGGCAACTATGAGGCCGAGTCGGCAGCATTGACCGGCGGAGCCAAGGTGAACACCGATCACACAGGCTATAACGGAACAGGTTTTGTCGACGGCTACTGGAATCAAGGAGCAACGACGACCTTCACGGTGAACGCTTCTTCGGCAGGCACACACAATGTGACGCTGAAATACGGCAACGCCACAGGCAGCGCAAAAACAGTCAGCTTGTACGTCAACGGCACGAAGCTTCGCCAGACGTCGCTCGCCAATCTGGCGAACTGGGATACATGGGGCACAAAGGTAGAATCCGTCACGCTGAACGCAGGCAACAATACGATCGCGTACAAATACGATGCGGGCGATTCCGGCAATATCAACCTGGACCGCATCACGGTCGCGTATACGGGTTCATCGACGCCGACACCTACTCCTACGCCAACTCCTACACCGACGGCCACACCAACGACGACACCGACGCCAACTCCTACACCGACAGCAACACCAACGCCGACGCCGACTTCGACACCAACAGCAACGCCTACGCCGACGGCAACCCCAACACCGCCGCCTCCGGGCACGAACCTGGCGTTGAACAAAACGATGACAGCCAGCAGCGCGCCGAGCAGCTCTTACCCGGCTTCGGCCGCAAACGACAACAACCAGAACAGCTATTGGGAGAGCGCGAACAGCTCCTTCCCGCAATGGCTGCAGGTTGATCTTGGCGCATCGTACAATGTGAACCAGGTCGTGTTGAAGCTGCCGGCCGGCTGGGATTCGCGCACCCAGACGCTTTCGGTGCAAGGCAGCACCAACGGCACGTCGTTCAACACCATCGTCGCGTCAACAGGCTACACGTTCAATCCAGCCGCCAACACAGTGACGATCAACTTTACCGCAACAACGGCTCGTTACGTGCGCCTCAATATTACAGGCAACACGGGCTGGCCGGCTGGTCAAATTTCGGAGTTCGAAGTCTACAGTGGAACGACGTCGACCCCTACTCCGACACCGACTCCAACTCCAACTCCTACTCCGACTCCAACTCCAGGCGCCAATCTGGCGTTGAACAAAACCATTACGGAAAGCGGCCATACCCAAGTATATGGCGCCACGAACGCCAATGACGGCAATCAGGCCACCTATTGGGAGGGTCCGGCCAATGCTTATCCGAACACGCTGACCGTAGATCTGGGCAGCACAACAAACATCAGCAAAGTCGTACTTCAACTGCCCGTGGGCTGGGGTTCCCGCACCCAGACCTTGTCCGTGCAGGGCAGCACCAACGGCAGCACCTACAGCACCATCGTCTCATCGGCCACCTATACGTTTAATCCAAGCGCCAATACGGTGACGATCACCTTCCCGAGCGCATCCACGCAGTATGTGCGGCTCAACTTCACCGCAAACAGCGGAGCGACCGGCGGGCAAGTGTCCGAGTTCCAGATTTATCAGTAATGCAACCCATGCAAGAGGGGTGTCCCCAAAACCATGAAAATGGTCGGGGGGCACCCCCTTTTTAGTTTCATATATTGGAGAACCCGTGGCCGCACATTGGCGGCAAAACCGGCTTTGGGGCACCCCTCTTGATACCGACAGCAAACTTAGAGGTCATCCCCTCTTTTTAGGATTCTTCCGACAAAGAACGCATTTTACGGAGCGACGGGAACGCATACATCCACACGCCGGCCACGACAAGTGTCCCGATGCCACCCACGAAGGCGGCGGGAGCCGCGCCGATGAATCCGGCCACAATGCCGGACTCGAACTCGCCCAGCTGATTCGACGTCCCGATAAACAGCGAATTGACCGCATTCACCCGGCCGCGCATCTCATCCGGCGTCTGCAGCTGCACAAGAGAGGAACGGATGACGACACTGACCACATCCGACGCGCCGACGAGCAACAGAGCAAACAACGATACATAAATATCGGTCGAAATGGCGAACAGCATCGTCGCGATCCCGAATACCCCAAGCGCCCCAAACAGCTTAAGGCCGACGGAGGATCTGAGCGGATAGTAAGCCAACACAATCGACATCAGCAAAGCCCCAACGGCTGGAGCGGTGCGCAGCAATCCGAGACCAACCGGACCGGCATGTAAAATATCCTGCGCAAAAATCGGCAGCAGTGCCGTCGCCCCGCCCAGCAAAACCGCAAACAGATCCAGCGAAATGGTCCCGAGAATCGCAGGATGGCGGTAGATAAAGGAAATCCCCATGAAAACCGATTTCATCGTCACCGGCTCGAACCTTCGCTCGACAGGCGCCATTTGAATCAAAAACGTCAGGATGCTTCCGGCAAAAAGCGCGATGGCGGCTGTACTGTAAAGAGAGACAGGCCCCAGTGCAAACAGCAAACCGCCCAGCGCCGGCCCCAAAATTTGCGTCGTCTGGCCGACTGACGTACTCCAGGCTATCGCCTGCTGCATGATCGCTTTGGGCACCAGTTGCGGCAGCAAGGCCGACGATGTCGGTCCTTCAAAAGCCCGGCAAGCCCCCAGCACCGCCGCGGCTACAAAAATGGCTTCACGCCCCAACCAACCGCGCACATTGCCGAAAAGCAGAAATGCAGCGATCAACGCCTCCAGCAATTGACAGATAAACACGATCCGCCGACGATCGAATCGGTCCGCGACCTGACCAACGACGAAGGTCAACAGCACCATGGGCACAAACTGGGCCAGCCCCACGAATCCCAGACTGAAAGCATCATGAGTCAAATCGTACATCTGCCACCCGATCGCAACGGACAACATCTGGAACGAAGTGGAGGAGCACATGCGCGAGATCCAGAACTTGTTGAAAGACGGATGGCTCAACACAGAATCTTTAACTTTGAACAAAACGGTCACGCCCTTTTTCATAGTGAAATTCTCACATCGTGGTAGGGCTGTCCCTTCCCGCCAATAGACAAAATCTATTATAAATTTACGAGCGCCGGATTGAAACACTTCCCATAAAACATCCAGGGCATCTCGCCGTGCCCCCGGCACGAAAGCAGGTCTTTTCACAGAAAACATCCATGGCTTACCACCGCAACCCTCGGCATGAAAGCATGTTCTTGCACAGAAAAAAACTGCAGCAAACCTGCTTCTCCGCAGCTTGCCACAGCTCCCAAACCGCGCCCTGCGCAGCCTTTCCCATCCTTACGCCTCGCCGCCGCAATCAGATGGCCTTCCCGGCTCATCCAATCGCTCCAGCTCTGATACTCTTGTAAATACTTTCAGCAATCGGACTTGCATATCCTCCGAGACATTCCTCGAATCGTTCTGACATTGAAAAGCAGGGGTAGGCCACATGAAACAAGGCAACACCCAGAAGGGCGGATGAGCTGGAAACAAGCCGCAGCACTATTGACTGTAATCTGCTGACGGATGTTGCCAATTCAGATGTCACTATTTTTTGACAACGGCTACCCATGATTCATTTTTATTTTCTTCTGGTGGCAAAGAACACTCGACGGCTGGCAAATAAGCAAGGTCGTAGCGGTTGTCCCATCCCTTAAATTTACCGGAAGCAACCGCTTCCCTCTGCACGACAGGCTGACAATACGGCAAAGAAATAAACGTGTATGGCGGATATGAATTTGTCAGGGTACGGAAGCTCGACGAATTCGATAACGAGGATTGCGATCATTTTTACTCCTTATTGGAAAGTGACTCTCGTTGTTCTTTCCTAGCCGTATCGGCCGTTGTTTATGAAAAAGTACAACATTCCCCTAGAGATCCGTTTCTACGGAGTGTACACCAAGTTCTTAGCGGACCCAAAAAACGTGAAAAATGGTTTTAGCGGGAGGGGTTACTCCGGCATAATGCACATAAAAATAAAATAAATTAATACGGGAGATGCCATCTCGCCGGCCTTATCCCTCTCTCGGATTAGTCAGATCCTTGAGTTGTTTTTTCATCCGTGCGCGCAACGGACTTCAGTCTGCAAGCAAAGTAGTCAGCTTTACTCAATTAGGCTTCGATGGCATCCATAGAGCGGTATTACCCGGTAAAAAATTCTATTGCATGTTTAACAACTTCAACGATGGCCCATCTGAGAACGGCTTTACCGATTTCTTTCATGAAGCTCTCGCTTCCATTGCTTGCTGATTTATTCCCTTTTTGTTTACGCAAAGAAGTAGGTTTTGCTTTGTTTCTCAAACGTTGTTGCTGAGTGGTATTTTTCCGCAAATCTGATCACCTCCCTCTGCGGATCAAATCCAGAGGGTGGGGATAGCAGACTTTAATAGTTTAACATAAATTCCCATTTATTGGATAGGGGAGTTGATTTTCAAAAGGAGATATGCAATAATAAAATATGAAGAATCATACTGGTTTTAATATTCATTTGCAGAATCCGCGTTGCTGAGTGGTATCTTAACGCGATCTGATATACCGAGAAAACCTCCGACTAGTCACCGGAGGTTTTTCTTTTTTTGTTTCCGGTTCGCCAACCGTAGGGGACGGGCAAAGTGGGCAAGCATTGGGCAAGAGGGTAGACAAGTATGCCCCAAACGCTCCAAACGGCTTCGTTTCCTATGGACAAGTATCTAAGCATACCCCAGAAAGCAAAGAGGGCCAAGTGATTCAAGACAAATCGTTCCCGTGTAGTCCCCGTCATTCTGTCAGGATTGATACCGTCCAATATAACCATCACGTTAGATCGATACTCTCATCTATTTCCGACGTTGCAGCAGGAGGCGACTGGATGAGATGCTATCCTTCGGTACGTAAAATTGTATTCTACAATTCCAATGCTATACGTTATTATAAGATATAGTAATTAGGAATTAACGGAGCATGGGAGAGGGGAAAACATCTGTACTAAATTTTATTCAATATGAATTGACGCGACATTCACATATTGTTTGTATGAAATTTAATCCTTGGAGATTTGGAAACGAAGAACAACTTCTGAAAGGGTTCCTTTTCGATTTAGCCAATAGTATCGATCAATCATTATCAACACCGGTTGAAAAAGTCGGTGATGTAATAAAAAAGTTTGTTAAGCCGTTAGCCTCGTTGGCTGGACAAGGTAAAGCTGCCATACAGTGAATTATTCAATGTGGCGATTTACTGATACTCTACTTGGGCTTAAACCAGCGCAATAATTCAGGTGGCTTCATAAAAATCCTCAACAAACAGGATCAGAAGCTGAAGAAAACGAACTTGAAACTGACGAAGATAATTAATTAAAACTTCCAAAGAAATAGATGTAAGAATTCGTTCATAGCTCTTTATCAATATTCCTCTGTTCACTGCCACTTGCTTTCATGGCTATGGCAGTAAACGGGAATCATTGTGAAAGTGCTGCGGGACTAGTTTTAGCACGTTATTGTCCACATCCTAATGATGGATAATATAACTATTGTATGATGGGAGGCACACTTTATGTTGAATAAGCAAGACTTAGGTCGCTTTATCGTGGAATGTCTACAACAAAAAGGAGGCAGTGCAACAATTGTGGAAGTAAGCAAATTCATCTGGGATACTTATGAAGTTAGTCTACGAAACTCAGGTGATCTATTCTATACTTGGCAGTATGATTATAGATGGCAAGCAACACTATTACGAAAACAAGGCGTTATAAAAGATGCCAATGATTCTCCAAATGGTGTATGGGAGCTCACAAAAAACCTAAACCTCCCAGAGTACTGAGGTGTCCGTTTAATTAGCCCTATTATTAATTCGTATAGTTTCAAGTTTGAATTTACCCCTCCGTTTTGACTGCTAATGCTTAACCCTTCTAGTTACATCCTGAATATCCCGTTCTAACAGGCCTCGGACCCTCTTGCAACTGTCTTCCTCAGCTAATTTTTTGCCAGCTGTTGAACAAAAGCACAAAGAAGGCTGTGACAGGTCACCATTCAGTAACCTGCCGCAGCCTCCAAAACCGCGTCGCGCGTGGCCCTCCCCTCCTACTCTTCCCCCGTCGCAATCGGATTGTCTTCCCAGCTAATCCAATCGCTCCAGCTTCTTATTTCCCCACGAACCACTATTCTTAAATAGTCCCAACGCCAAAAAGTAAGGTTCAGAGCAGCGCCGCGGGAATGCCTCGGAGGATATGCCAGCGCCCATGTGTAACGACCTCCCTTGGCTACGCTTGCGAGCGCCCATGGGGGATGGAGCTTGAGCAGCAATCCGGTTTGAGCCGGGGCAAGTCATCCACCTGTGGCTAAGTCAAGCCGAACGGATCGCCAACAAAAGGCCAAGTGAAGCAAGGTAGCACCCGAAAGGGTGGATGGGCTGGATTGTGGACGGACAGGGGCCTGTTTGCAAGCTGTTGAATGGTTGTTGGCAGGTTCTTTGCAAATCAGTCCCATTAAACTCTCGTGCCCGTTAGCGTAATAAACAACTTCACTTCATTAGTAGTCAGTGCCGTTTCATTGAATTCACGAAACCATGTGTACTGCCATCTATTTTCATACGACTTCGCAAGGTCTACGGTGAAAGGAATCACGTTATGTCCCAGATGCGGACGAGGTTCAGCAACCGATTGAACGTCAATGCGTTTGCGCCGGAGAAGCATATATAGCCTCTCATCAATGAGACCTAAGCCTATTTTAAGACGGTTCTCTTTTACGTGATGGCCGATCACGTTCAGGGTATATGCCAGGAAGCCGTGAAGTTGTTTGGCATCGAGAAGAGCCATGTTGACAATTTCAACCACACTGCCTTTTGCTTCGATAACTTCGAGCTCTTGGGCGAATGCATGCTCATCTTCAAGATCGGCATCGCTTCCGTCGTAGGTTTTGAACCCAATGGTTCCGATTGGTTGTTCTTCCTCGTCGAAAACAATATACCTTGCAAACTTTTCACTCAATCGTTTTTCGGGGGTGAGTTGGTAGTTTCTTGGTCCGTAAACAGACTCCAGAAGGAAATAGTACAGCGCGAGGTCTTCGAAACTTTCAACTAACTTATACATCCTGTAACACTTCTCCTATTTTGAATTTCAGAACTTATGTCTTTGCACTATAAATAATACAACAACCTGACCCAACTGCTGGACTGTGGCTGGCTCCGGGGGTTCTTGCAACCGTTTTCTCTAACTTCTTGTTTGCAAGCTGTTGAACGTACAGCCCAAAGAGGGCGGCAACAAGTTACCCACCGGCAACCTGTCACGCCCTTCCAAACCCGCGTCGCGCGCGGTCTTTCCCGCTCCTACTCTTCCCCCGTCACAATCGGATTGTCTTCCCAGCTAATCCAATCGCTCCAGCTTCCCGAGTACAGCTTCACATTCGCGAAGCCAGCCTCGGTCAGCGCCAGCACGTTCGGGCACGCGGTCACGCCCGAACCGCAATACACGATGATTTCATCCGCATCGTGCAGCCCGCTGAACCGCCGCTCCTGCTCAGCGGCCGATTTCCACGCCCCGCCTTCGCCCAGCGCGTCCTTCCAAAAATAATGCCGCGCCCCCGGAATATGCCCGGCCGCCTTATCGATCGGCTCCTCGAGTCCGAGGTAGCGCCGCTCCTCGCGCGAGTCCACGAGCACCGTGCCCGCGCGGCCCAGCTTATCGCGCACCTCGTCCGTGCTCGCCAGCATCGCGCGATGCACCTTCGGCGAGAACGTGCGCGGCACGGCCACCGGCACCTCGGCCGTCACGGGATACCCCGCGGCCTGCCAGGCGCCGAACCCCCGATCCAACACGTGCACGCGCGTGTGGCCAAGAAAGCGCAGCATCCACCACAGCCGGGATGCCATCGCGCCCCCTTGGTCGTCATACGCGACCACGATTGTCTCCGCGTCGATGCCGAGCTGCCCGACGAGAATCGAAAACGCGCCCAGATCCGGCAGCGGATGCCGCCCGCCGTGCGCCATCAAAGCGCCGGACAGGTCTTTTTCCAAATCCACATAAAACGCTCCCGGAATATGCGCCGCCTGATAAGCGTCTCGCCCCGCCTGCGGCTGCCCCAGCACAAACCGGCAATCGGCAATCACCAGCCGCTCATCCGCCAGATGCTCCTGCAGCCACTCCCGGCTGACAATCGTATTCACATCAACGTCCCCCTCGCGCCAAATGCCCGCTCAATCGCCCAAACCGATCGTCGGGTTCATCGAATAGCTCAGCCACCCGCCAAGCTCGCCACCCATGTGCTCGTAAAACTTTTGCGCCTGATCATTATCGCTCGCCGTTTGCCACGTCATCCGCACGTAGCCGTGTCGCGCCGAATAACCCTTGCACGCCTGAAACAGCCGCTGCGCCGCACCTTGCCCGCGCCATGCCGGCTCCACGTATAAATCGTTCATCACCGTAATCGGACCCGTCCGCAGCGTGCTGAAAGAGAAATACAGCGTCGCAAAGCCCACCAGCCGTCCCTCCGATTCCGCCACGAACTGAATGCCTCGCTGCTTCTCCAACAACATGTTGATCAGCGCATCCAATCGATCGTCCTCCGGTCGCCGCCACTGATAAAAATCCACGATATACGCGATTATCAGCTCGCGCAGCTGCGGAAGGTCCTCCGCCTTCGCTTCCCTTACCGTCACTTGAGCCATATCTTTCGCCTCCCACGCCAAAATCAATCTCGTCCATCCATTGTATACCGGATTGGGCATCTTGGACATGGAGAAAACGTCAGAATATTTGCACAGGATGCAGCGGGGTTAGTTTTCATCCATTTCCTTTTTGTATAAGATAAAAAGAATAACGCTCAGCGAAATAACAAAAATCATCGCGATGCCGAGCAGCAAACTTTCATGGCGCGACACGGCATAGTACGCAATAGCGAACAAAAACAAGGCCGCGAACAAAGCCGCCCGCAGCTTGCCCTCCCTGGCCGAGCCCTGCTCCCTGCGCCCGGACGCTACCATCGACAGGGAAAAACCAAGCCGATACCGCTTCATCAACGCGGCGATCAGCAAGCAAAGCAGGCTCGCGCTCAGCTTGCAGCCGAATTCCAGATACTCGGCGTCAAAGGTGTCCGCAAAGGGGATACCCACCCGGTAAGCCGCAACGAGCAGGACACCCGCCAGCACCACCGTGTAGCTGAGCGCGCCGAGAAACATCGCCAGCAGGGCGCGCAGCCAGCGCATACCCAACAGCACACGAGCCTGCCAGCTCAAAAACAGCACGTATAAAATCGGCTGCGCCTCGTCCCACCGCCATACATAGACGAGCATATAGCCCCAGAGCATGTTGTTAGCGGCCATAAGCAACACCACGGGCCAACGCTCCAGCACTGGCAGGCGAAACAGCGCCAGCCCCATCAGGATCATCGCCAAACCCGAGCCCAAACTCGTGGCAGCGATCTGAACAAAAGCCATAATAACCTCCGCAGGAGTCTTTGAAAGGTGGAACATTCATGATGCCCGAGCTCCCTTGGCGCCTCGTACCGTTTGCCGAAGAGCACGGCCCCGCCGTGTGCGCGTGGACGTACCCGGCCCCGTACGAAACGTACGGCTGGCCGGATTGGTCGGCGATGCAACGCGATGAGCGCGAGTTTGCCGACCCCGATATCCGGCGCGGACAGTATGCCGCCGCCGTCGATGCAGACGGCGCGCTGGTCGGGTACGCGCAGTTTTTTCCCCTGGCCGGCGTCATCCGGCTGGGGCTTGGCTTGCGGCCGGACCTGTGCGGCCGCGGCTGCGGAGCCGCCTATGCGCAGCTGCTGGCGCAAGAGGCCGAGCGGCGCGCGCCGGGCTGCGAGGTCGATCTGGAGGTGCGCGCCGACAACCTCCGTGCCATCAAGGCGTACGAACGCGCCGGCTTCGCCATCACGGACACCTACGAACGCCCCGCGCCAGACGGCACGGCTCCACTCGTGCACTGTATGGTGTACAAGCCTTAAAGCAGCCTTAAAGCACACCGCGCGCAGCCGCAGCACGCAACAGCGCACGGCACGGCGGCAGCAATCGCCGGACGCAGACGCGAAAGCGCACACTTTGGCACGACGCCTAACGCCAGCTCCGCAAACAGCGACCGCTCCGGCCTGACACCTGGCGCCGACACCGCAGACAGTGCCCGCTCCGACCCAACACCTGACGCCGGCAACTCAGACAGTGTCCGCTCCGGCTCGGCGCCTGGCGCCAGCACCGCACGCCGGGTCTAGACGCTATCTGCGCACACTCCAAGCAGCTCCTGTACGCCCAACCCAGCCCATCAAGGCACGGGGCCGACCAGCCGTGCCGGTCGGCAGACGCCGCGCCCCCAGATTCTCTCAGCCCCGGCCCCTAGTAATCCAGCGCCGCGTGATCCGCCTCACCCGCATACGTGCGCAGCAGCTCCAAAAACGGCTGGCCGTAATTGCGGAACTTGACCTCGCCGACACCCTTGACCGCCAGCATGCCCGCTGCCGTCGTCGGACAGAGCTCGCTCATCTCGCGCAGCGTGCTGTCCGCGAAAATGATGTACGGCGGCACCTTCTCGCGCTGGGCGATTTCCCGGCGCAGAAGCCGCAGCTGCTCGAACAAGGTGTTGTCGACCGCCGCCGCCTTGACCGGCTGCCGGCGCACCTTCTGGAACACCATCTGCTTGCCCTGCAGCACGTCGGCCGCCGGCTGCTGCAGCCGCACAACCGGATACTGCCCGTCCGACAAGGCCAAATAACCCTCCGAGATCAGCACATTGATCAGGTCGCTGATCTCCTTCTCGGCCAGCTCGCGCATGATGCCGTACGTCGGCAGCCGATCGAAGCGGTAGTCCAGCACCTTTTTCGCCTTCGAGCCCTTAAGCACCGAAGCCACCATCGAAATGCCAAACCGCTCGTTCATCCGGCGGATGCAGGAGAAGATTTTCTGCGCCTCCACCGTAATATCGACCGTATCGCGGTCATCCTTGCACGAGCTGCAATTGCCGCACGTCGTCTCGACTTCCGTTTCTCCGAAATAATGCAAAATATAATTGCGCAAGCAGCGTGGAGAATAGCAATAGTCGATCATCGTTTGCAGCTTTTTGTAATCGTTGGCTTTGCGCTCGGTCGTCTGCGTTTGGTTCTGCTCGATCAGGAACTTTTGCGTCATGATGTCCTGCGCGCTGAACAGCAAAATGCAGTCGCTCGGCTCGCCGTCGCGTCCGGCCCGGCCGGCCTCCTGGTAGTAGGCCTCCATATTTTTCGGCATGCTGTAGTGGATCACGTACCGCACGTTCGATTTGTCGATGCCCATGCCAAAAGCGTTCGTCGCCACCATCACGCGAATGTCGTCGTACAGGAAGCTCTCCTGCGCGTACGAGCGCTCGTCGTCGGACAGGCCGGCGTGGTATTTGCCGGCGGCGAAGCCTTTTTTACGCAGCTGCTCGGACAGGTCCTCGACGTCCTTGCGCGTCGCCGCATAGATGATGCCCGGCTGATGCGTATGCTCCTTGACGTAATTCATCACGTAATCGCGCTTGTTTTCGCCGCGCAAAATCGTCAGGCTCAAGTTGTCCCGGCTGAACCCGTTAATGTAGACGTTGGCGTGGTCCAACTCCAGCAGCCGGGCGATGTCCTCCGTCACCTCGGTTGTCGCCGTCGCCGTAAACGCCGCGACCAGCGGACGATGCGGCAGCGAGCGGATGAACGGCGCAATCGCCGTATAGCTCGGGCGGAAATCATGCCCCCACTGCGAGACGCAATGCGCCTCGTCGATCGCCACGAACGGCAGCTTGAGCGCTTGCATGCGCTGGCGGAACCGCTCCGATTCCAGCCGCTCGGGCGCGATGTAGAGCAGCTTGATTTTGCCCTGCATCGCCGCCTGCAGCCGCTGTTCAACCTCGCGGTTATCCAGCGTGCTGTTGATGAACGTCGCCGGCACGCCGAAGCTCGTCAGCGCGTCGACCTGGTCCTTCATCAGCGAAATCAGCGGGGAAATCACCAGCGTCACGCCCTCCAGCAAAAGCGCGGGCACCTGGTAACAGATCGATTTGCCGCCGCCGGTCGGCATGATGCCCAGCGTGTCGCGCCCGTCCAGCAGGCTGGCGATAATATTTTTTTGTCCTTCCCGGAATTCCGGGTATCCATAAACGTGCTGCAGCACCTTACGCGCTTCTGTCAGCATTGTTTTCTCACCTCTGCCGCTATACTAACGTTATACTAAGTAAATCACAGATACGAGCTTCTCGCCATGGTGAACCTTGAGCACATGATGCTCCTTGTCATAGCGCACGACGCCCGCGCCCACCGTCAGCTCAGGGTCCGCCCCCAAACTGTAAAAAATATCGTCGGCCAGCGTCTTCAAGCAGTCGCGCTGCTCCTCGTCCGTCAGCTCGCGCCAGTCATCGGACTCCATCTCCAACAGCTCGTAGCTGCCGTCGATCTGCGCGACCGCATCGGTCAAATCTTCGACGATATCCGTGTATTCCCTGCCAAACTTAATGCCCATGGCGTTCCTCCCGTCCGTCCGGCAGCCCGCGCCGAACATTTTCGCTCCTTGTACCACTTTACCATATTATGCGCGGAAAAAGCAGCGCACGGTCCCAAGCGGGGGGATATTTGCCGCCAAGCGGGCATACACTAAGGAAATGGGCAATTTCGGCAAAAATCTGGTACTATGGAAGAAGGAATGTACGCTCGGAGGGTAGATGGCGCTCATGCTGAAACTGCAGCTTCCCAAAAATCGAATGAATTACCTGATCAAGCAAATCCAGCTTCATTACGATGCCGAGGTGCTGGAAAAGGGCTGGGAGTACTACCACAAAAGCCGCGTCCTCGATGTCGAGCTGATCGGCACAACGATTCAGACGCTCGTTCAGGGGGAGAAAACCTACGAGACCGTTCTCCATCTGGAGGACTTCTCCTATAGCGAATGCAGCTGCACCTATGATGGATTTTGCAAACACATAGCCGCGGCTTTTTTCAGTTTATATGCGCCGTACGGGCGGCCGGAGCTGCTGCTCCAGGAGTTGAAGCAGGCGATTCGCTCGCGCCGCAAGTCGCTGCGGCCCGCCGCCACGCCGCCAGAGCGCAAAGCCGCCACGTCGTCCGTGCCGCAAGAGGCCGGTCCGCCCGCGGAGTGGCATCGCTTTTTCGAAACCAAATTTCACGGCTTTTCGATCTCGCACCAGCATTCGATCGATACGTTCTACGATTCGGCGCTGGAGACGTTGCCCGGCTACGCGGAAGGCTGGCGGCCGGCGGCCCGCGAGCTGTACCGGCTGCACATCGTGTTGTTCGTGATGCGCAAGATCGAGCAGTTTTACCGCGATACCAAAAGCTCGTATTTGTCATATTACCACGAAAATGGCTGCAAGGCCGTGGCCCGGCAATGCGAGGAACAGCTGACCGCCGCCGTCCGCAAGCTCGATACGGAAGCGGCGTTCGCCGCCGAGCCGGCGCTGTGGCGCGCCACGCTGACGATGCTCGGCGAGCTGGCGCTGGCCGGCGCAGACAGCCCGATCGACTGGCTGCTCGCGTACCGCCGCGTTTGGTGGCGCGTGCCGCAGCAGGAGCTGCAGCGGGCAGAGATGCGCCGGCTGGAGCAGTTGCTTGCGCGCCCGGAGAGTGCGGCGCGGCGGCGCGAGCGCGATACGCTGCTGATCGCCCGCGCGCATTTTGACGTGATGGGCGGCAGGAACGCCGAAGCGTTCGCCCGGTTGGGCGGACTGGCCAGCGCGAATGCGGGGGACTTTTTCCTGTATTTGCAGCATTACGAGCAGTTGGGACAGTGGGCGGACATGCTCGTCTGGCTGCGCTGGCTGCTGCCGGCCGTCGAGAAGGCCAATCATGAGGATTTCCGCGCTTTTTGCCAATATTGGATGGATACGGCCAAGCAGCTCGCCTCCGACGCCGAATGGGTGCGGGTGATGGAATCGCTGCTGCCCCGTTCGTATTATTACTACACCGCTTATTTGCTGCAAACCCGGCGCTACCGCCAATGGGTCGACTTGCAGTTGGCCAACCGCATCTCGCCGCTCAGCCTGTACGCGCTGGAGCTGCGCGCGATCGAGGAGCACGACCCGGCCCTGCTGCTGCCGCTGTACCATCAGGCTGCCGAACGAGCCATTCAGGAGAAAAACCGCGCCTCCTACAAAACCGCCATCCGCCTGCTCAAAAAGCTGCACGGCTTCTACCGCCAGCTCGGGCAAGAGCCGCGCTGGGAGCTGTACGTCAACCGGCTGGCCGACAAGTTCTCGCGGCTGCGCGCCTTTCAGGAGGAATTGAAGAAAGGAAAATGGATTCGATGATCGAAACCAGCTCGCTCACCGTGCACGCGGCCGTCCTGCCGACAGGCTCGCTGTTTTTGTGGGGAACCCGCGACAAGGGCGGCATCTGGGATGCGCTCGATCTGAAAAATGTGCTGTTCGCTTGGCACGAGCCGTCGTTTTACGGCACGTTTTTGGAGCCAAGCGATTGGGGAAATAAAGAAGGCATCGCGCTGCGTCCGCTGGAAGCGCTCGATTACCTGCAAAACCCGCAGCCGGTCCGGCACACCCAGCTTGTCTGGAGCGCCGAGGCCGACGATTTGCTGCGCCTTGCGCCGGCGGTGAAGCTGGCGCTGGCCGAAGGCCGCTTCATGCCCGATTACGAGCGCTGGCAGGCCGGCGAAATCGGCTGGAAGCTGCAGCTTCCCGAGGAGCTGCAAGCGCTGGAGACGCCGCAGACGCGCACCTGGCTGCAAGCGCTCGTCCCGGAATGGGTCGAGACGGACGGCGTCATGAAGGATAACCTGCGCCGGCTGGAAGCGGCGGTTCCGCGGCGCAGCGGCGAAAGCGAAGGCGCATGGCTCGACGAGGAAGACTGGCTCGTAGCGATCGGCTGGCGGCAGGACCGCACGCCGATGCGCACATGTCTCCAACTCGTCGAGCCGGAGCCGAGCCTTGGCCTCGGCTGGCGGCTGCGCCTCGTGCTGCAGGACCGGCTGACGCCGGACGTGCTGCGCACGGTCACGGCGGACGGCGCGCCGGTCCCCGGCGAGCTGCCCTTGCCTGCGGCATGGCAGCCGGAGCTGTCCCGCGTGCGGCGCAGCGCGGACAAGATCCTGCGCATCCTGCCATGGCTGGATGCGCACAGCGGCGCCGGCGGCCCGCAGGCGGCCGGCGCAGGCGCTGGCGCCGCCGCTGAGCCGGCGGCGGCGCAGGATGGCGGCGGCTCGGCAGCGCCGCCTGCAGCAGGCGGCGTTGCCAACGACGCGCCGCCCGAGCCGGGGCCGGACCGTCCGCCAGCAGACGGCGGTCCGGCCGGCAGCGGCGGCTTCGCCGCAGGCGCGCCGCCGCAAGCCGCGCCAGGTTCCGGCCCCACGGTGCCGGAACCCGGCGAAACCCGGCCCGCCGCCGCAGAGCCGGCGGGCCCAAGCGCTGACGCCGTCGACGGCGGGCGTCAGCAGCGCGAGCTGCCGCGCGAGCTCGCGGAGGACACGGCCTGGCGCTTCCTCAGCGAGGGCAGCGTCAGGCTCGTGGAGGCCGGGATTCCCGTGTTCCTCCCGGCGTGGTGGGAGCGCGTCAGCAAGCTGAAACCGAAGCTGCGCGCGCGCATCAAATCATCCGTCGGCGTCCCCCGGGAATCGCTGTTTGGCTTGCGCGAGCTGATGCAATTCGACTGGAAGCTGGCCATCGGCGACCTTGTGCTAACCGAAGAAGAGTTCCGCCAGCTTCTGGAGGAGAAACGCCGCCTGATCGAAATTCGCGGCAACTGGATTCAACTCGACCCCGCCTTCATGGCTCAGGTCGAGAGAATCATGAAGCAGGTGCAGAAGAAGCAAGGCCTGTCGCTGCGCGACGTGCTGGAGCTGCACCTGTCCGGGGAAGCCGGCGGGCTGCTGCCCGGAGACGACGACCCCGACACGTTGCGCCTGCTGGAGCTTGAGGTCGAGCTGAACGAGCAGCTGCACCAGATGGTCGACCAGCTAACGCAGGTCACGGCGATCCCGCCGATTGAACCGCCGGACAGCTTCCAGGGCTCGCTGCGCCACTATCAGGTCGACGGCATCTCGTGGCTGTTGTTTCTGCGCCGCTTCGGGCTCGGCGGCTGCCTCGCCGATGACATGGGTTTGGGCAAAACGATCCAGTGGATCACCTACCTGCTGTCGGTCAAGGAGCAGGAACGGCCGGCCACCCCCTCGCTGCTGATTTGCCCGACCTCGGTGCTCGGCAACTGGCAGATGGAGCTCAAGCGCTTCGCCCCGTCGCTGCGCGTGCACCTGCATTACGGGCCGCAGCGACTGAAAGGCGCAGACTTCCGCGAAACCGTCAAGGAAGCCGATCTCGTGCTGACCTCCTACACGCTGTCGCATCTCGACGAAGCCGAGCTCAGCTCGCTGGAATGGAACTCCATCTGTCTCGATGAAGCGCAAAATATCAAAAACGCCTATACGAAGCAAGCCTCGGCGATCCGCCGCCTGAACGGCTATCACCGCATCGCGTTGACCGGCACGCCGATCGAAAACCGGCTGACCGAGCTGTGGTCGATTTTCGACTTCGCCAATCCCGGCTATCTGGGCACGATCCGCGAGTTTACGCACCGTTATGTGAACGCGATCGAGCGGACGCGCGACCCGGAAACGATCCGCAAGGTGCAGCGCCTGATCCGCCCGTTCCTGCTGCGCCGGGTGAAAAAAGACCCAGCCATCCAGCTCGATCTGCCCGAAAAAAACGAATTCAAAACGTTCGTTTCCCTCACGGCCGAGCAAGGCTCACTGTATGAAAACTATATTCAAGACATGTTCGACCGGCTGGAGAAACTGTCGATGATGGAACGCCGCGGCCTGATTCTCGCCGCCCTGACCAAGCTCAAGCAGGTGTGCAACCACCCGGCCCTGCTGCTAAAGGAAGGACCAGGCGCGCCATGGGCCGGACGCTCCAACAAGCTTGAGCGGCTGCTCGAAATGGTGCAGGAATTGCGGCAAGAAGGCGACAAATGCCTGATTTTCACGCAATTCGTGGAAACCGGCCGGCTGCTGCAGCGCGTGCTGCAAGAGGAACTGGGCGAACCTGTGCTGTTCCTGAACGGCGGCACTCCCAAGGCGGGACGCGACGAAATGATCGCCCGCTTTCAAGATGCTGCGCTGCCGCCGGAGGAGCAGCGTTCGGTGTTCCTTTTGTCGCTGAAAGCCGGGGGCATCGGCCTGAATCTGACGGCGGCCAACCACGTCTTCCATTTCGACCGCTGGTGGAATCCCGCCGTGGAGAACCAGGCGACCGACCGGGCGTTCCGCATCGGGCAGACGCGGCATGTGCAGGTGCACAAGCTTGTCACGCTGGGCACGCTGGAGGAGCGCATCGATGAAATGATCGAACGCAAGCTAGGGCTGAGCCAGCAAATCGTCGGCAGCGGCGAGAACTGGATCACCGAGCTGTCCACCGACGAACTGCACGAGCTGTTTACACTGCGGCGCGAGTGGGTTGACGCTTAGCAGGCGAGCCTGAGCCTGATTCAAACAGGGTCCGCGGCCCGGCAACCGGCGAGCACCACGGCCTCCGCAGCACGCGGCTCCTGCCACGTGATACCCGCTCGCTGCGCGATACCCGCCGCACAGTGGCAGCCCGCCCTTGGCCGTAGTCTTTCAGTAGTCTTTGCAGTATCTTATACCAATGCTCGTACCCATGCTTATCCAACGCCAAACCAAACGCGCCCCTGCGCCAACTGCTGCGTTCATTCCCTTGCGCGCTTGGTTACGCATCTTCGGCACAGCCTTTTCAATCAGATCCGCGCATACACGCATATGCGATCGTCCCGTCCAAGCCCCCGGGCCCCTCTCTCCTTTTCGGGCCGCTTCAACAACGCCAAAAAGGAGCTGGCCGAAAAACCTAGTAACCAATGAGCCAGTCCCAACCGATATAAAAAGATGCCTCCAAACCCACTATAGAAGTGGGGATGGAAGCATCTTTTTCGTCCTATATAGGGGGGCTTAGTGGGGATTCTGACATCATTCAACGACTTTCTGGACAAACCCCGTTTCTCATACCAGCCGCTCAAGATCCGCTAATAGATGCAAAATGAGCAAGCGGACGCCGCCGATTCCCACAACGCCTTGCCCGCACAGGACCCACCTCCGCCATGCGGCCGGCGCCACGCACCAGAAAGCCGCACGCGCGGTGACAGGTACGAGTCATTTACACTCCCGACCTGGTGGCCTGCCAAACGGAGGACGATTTTACGAAGCCCCTTCCGCTGCCCGCCTGCGCTTATTAAGTCGCAAGGTCCAGAAACAAATAATGGCCGCCGCCGAGCGAACACGAATACGTCTGAATCAGGCTGGAGCTGTCCAAATCCGTATAAGTTTGCGATAAAATGCCTTGGCTGTGCGTATGCATCAGATGAATGTTGGCGATGAAATACGGCCGCCAAATCCAGTTGGAGCCGCGGAAACCCGGGTCCTTGCACCAAATCTCGCCCCGCCGGTAATAATTGGACGATATCTGATAGCCGTCTCCCCGGCAGATGAACATGCGGATCGCGCTGGCCGTCACCGTGCGCGCCACCTGCTCGATGACCCCGTCGGCGTCTTCCGCCGTCGCGATCGGCCGCGAGGCATCGGTCAAATGGCCGAGACTCGTCTGCAAGTCGGTCAACCTGCGGCAGCGTTCAAATTCGCTTTCGCTGTACAGGCGCATTTCTTCCTTCAACATCATCTTGTACACGTCCGGCTGTTGAAAATCTGGCTCGGCTTGGGAGAATAAGTAGCCCTGCGCATACCGCGCGCCGGCGCGCAGCGCGTTTTGCAAATCGCTTTTCGTCTCCACGCCCTCGACAAGCAGCGAAGCGCCCATTTGCGCCGAGAGCACCGAAAACGATTGCAGCAGCGCTTTGTAGCCGGTGTGCTTATCGCTTTTTTTTAGAATATTCAGATCAATCTTCATAATCTTCGGCTGCAGCATGGCGATGCGGTCAAAATTGCTGAACCCGCTGCCAATGTCGTCAATCGCCACCGTGCAGCCTTCCTGCCGGTATAACTCGACGATCGCCATCAAATCCTCCAGCCGTCCGTTGAACTCCTCTTCGGTAATCTCGATGACGACGCGCGAGGGATCGATGCCGATCTTGCGAATCAACTGAATGGTTGGCAGCATGCGGTTTTCCTTGTAGGCCTTGAAAATCCAGGAGGGCTTTACATTGATGAACAGCGCAGCCGCATGATTGGCGGACGCCAGCTTGAGCATCGACTGCTCGCGCAAATGCCGGTCGATATACAACTGCATCTCGGTTCCGACCCGGGGATCGTGAAAGAAAGGACCGAGGCTTTCCACCCGACCTGGGCGCACTCTGCGACCCAGCGATTCGTAGCCGAAGATGCCTTGATTTTGCAGCGAGACAATCGGTTGAAAATAAGGCACGGCCTCCGCTTTCGGAAGCAACGTACGTTCATCCCCGTTCAAACGTCATCCTCTCCTATCTGGGTGGGCACAGTATGGATGTTTTCTTTTGGCAATATTGTAATCGAGATTTGCATTTCTGGCAATTAACTACAACTTGAATATTTTCCCAAAAAGGGACCGGATCGCGCGCGCGGCTGGCTCGTTATTGGCAGGGATATGCCCTGCCTGCGGCGAATTGGGCACTGTTTACTATTTTGTGGCAAAGCCAGGTGAGACTGATGAAGCCTTTAACCCGCTCTCGCATAACGCTCCTTTATTTGCTCGTTATCGTGGTGCTGCTCGGATTGATCAGTGCGTCGAGCATTGTCACTTCGCGCCATATGCAAAGCCAGAACGACGCCATCGTCCAAGACGCCATTCCGCTTACCCATACAGCCAATCGACTGCTGACCGACCTGCTCAACCAGGAAACGGGCATCCGCGGCTATCAATTGACCGCCAACGCCGTGTATCTGGAACCCTACCATGCCGGCACGCAAGCGCTGGCCCAGGATCTGGAGGCGCTGCGCGCCTACGGGAACCGCTACCCGCATTTGGCGGAGTTGATCGATTCGCAGGCTATGCCATCCATCGAGGCGCTGCAAAGCTACTACACCTCGCAAATCGCCACGATCGAGTCCGGCGACACGGCGCTGGCGCTGGCACATGTCAACGACGGCAAAGCGCTGATGGATACTTATCGCGAGGCGCATAACTTTATTCAAAACGAAATCAAGCATATTTCCGACGACGCCTATCGTCAATCGCTCCATGCCGGACAGGTCTCGCAAACGGTAGCGATCGTCTGTATTTTCATCGCCGTGGGGGTCGGTCTGCTGTGCGGCGTCGTTTATATCCGCGCCAACCGCGTGGAGACGCAGCTGCGCAAAAGCGAAGAAAGCTACCGCTACATGGCCGAAAGTCTCGAAACGCAAAACGAAGAGATCGTCGCGCAGCAAGAGGAGCAGCGAACGACGTTGGAGAAGCTGTGGGAACGCGAGCTGGAGTTGGAGCTGATTACGACCTATCAGGAAAAACTGAGCGGCTTTATGCAGCTTGACGATTTCCTGCGCAACACAGTGCCCGCGCTGCTTGATTCGCTTGCGCACGATGCCGCGCTCGTCGTCATCGACCGGCAGCAGGCCAGCGATCCTCGTTACGAGGTCGTCTATACGTGCGGCTATCCGCGCGATTACGTCGCCCGCATGGAAAACGAGCTGTTCGGCCCGGCGCTGCGCGTATTCGACGAGGGCAAGCCGCTGACGCGCCGGCGCGCCGTTACCGGCAAGGAGCGCGGCCTGCACGAAGGGCTGGAAAACGTCATCGACCATTATTTCCCGCTGTTTGACGACAAGCAGGAGGTATTCGGCTTCCTGCTGCTGACGCACTATCCGTTCCCGAATGAGCCGGAGGAGAACAACCGCTTGACCCGCGGGCTTGTGCGCCAGTTCGGTCTGGCCTTTCATGCGCAGATGATGAATGACGAGAAGCGCCGGCAAGCCGCCCATCTGGAAGACTTGAACGGGCAGCTCACTGCCGAAAAGCAATTTATCGAGGAGCAGCGCGACTTGATCAACCGCATTCTGGAGGCGGCCCACGAAGGGATGGTCATGACCGATCCGCAGGGACGGATTTTGTTCGTGAACGCCCGCATGGACCATTACATGGACCTGCGCAGCCGCATCGGCGATGGCTTGATCGACGCCTGCCGGGATATCGCCGGGGACATTCCTTCCTTCAGCCCGCTTGTCACGTCGCTGGAGGCGCTGCTCGCAGGGGCGGCCGGGCATCTGACGCAACGTTTCGCCTTCCTCAGCGGCGAGCAGGTGCAGCACGCCGAGCTGTACGCCACGCCGGTCGGCGGAGAATCGGAGCAAAAGGGCTTCCTGTTCGTCTTCCGCGACCGGACGGAGGAAGAGCGCATCGACGAGATGAAAAATGAATTTATCAGCATCGTTTCGCATGAGCTGCGCACACCGCTGGCCAGCGTGCTGGGCTTCGTGGAAATCATGCTCAATCGTGAGCTGGCCGCCGACAAGCAGAAGAAATATATGGAGACCATTCATAAAGAAGCGCAGCGGCTGTCCAATCTGATCAATGATTTTCTCGACCTGCAGCGCATGGAATCGGGCCGGCAGGTGTACCGCTTTGCCCCGGTCGAGCTGCGGGGCATGCTGGAGGAAATCCTCGAACAGTGGCAGGACAAACATCAGCATCATATCGTCGCGCAGCAGCCGGAGGGCGAACTGTGGACGCGAGGCGACGCCAACCGGCTGCGGCAGGTGTTCCACAACTTGATCAGCAACGCGATCAAATATTCGCCCGGCGCCGAACGGGTCGATGTCCGCATTCGCCGGCGGGGCTCGCGCATCCGTGTCGATGTGCAGGACTACGGCCTGGGCATTCCCGAAAACGCGCGCGAGCAGCTGTTTTCGAAATTTTTCCGCGTCGACAACTCCGACCGCCGCCAGATCGGCGGCACCGGGCTGGGCCTGGCCATCGTCAAGGAAATCATCGAAGCGCACCACGGCAGCATCTCCTTTGTGTCGCAGATGGGCGACGGCTCGACGTTCACCTTTGAGCTGGACGATTACGAACTTCCGGCGATGAACGGCAAAATCGTCATTCTGGAAGACGACGACAATCTCGCCAAGCTCGTGCAGGTCGCCTTGGGCAAGCTGCAGCTGCCGTCCTTGCAGTTGCGCTCGGCAGAAGAAGGCGCGTTGCTGCTGCAGCGTTCTGTAGCCGGCGATGCAGGCCCGCTGCTTTTCATCGTCGACATTCATCTGGAAGGCAGCCTGACCGGCTGGGACTTCCTCGCCGAGCTGAGCCGCCATCCGCTGTATTACCGCACGCCGGTCATCGTGTCGACCGCGCTGGAACCGCCGCACGACTATTACGAAAAAGATATCGAGAAATATTTGCGCAAGCCGTTTACGATGGAACGGCTGCTGCAGGTGGCCCAGCGGCTGCTCGACCAGCGGCATGGCAGCGCCTACGTGTTCCCTGTGCAAAACAAGGAGACGATTTCCGCCACGCTGGAGCATAACGGCATCCGTGTCACAGAGATGAAGGAATTTGCCGACCGCATCGAGGTCGAGATCGAAACGCCGTTTGCTGGTGAAGACGACAGCTGACGGGCATCATCCGAGGACCGGGGGCCGCTCCCGCGCTGTCTTGCGCATCGCACGCAACCCCTGCGGCGCCGGCCGGAGCGTACGACAGCTTTCAGACCCGTGCGGTGAAGCGAACATCTTGCGGCGCAGGGGCCGTCGGGATATTTGACCGGGGCTTTTGCCCCAGAGATTCCAATCCATCCATCGGCTACAGTAGTACGGCCTGGCGTATCGTAACGACATCTGTCGCTCCTCGCTTTATCCCTTTGCACGCCCGCGGGCGCAGCGAAGGGATTTTTATTTTCCTGTAAACAAAGAGGATTTGTGCGCGCTGTGGCCAATATACTTTACAAGAACCGATTAATGAAAGGTGTGAATATCATGTCTGCTAACGAATCCGCTTTCAATGGGCAGCCGGCGCGCAGGGCATGGGTGCTGTTCTTCTCCCTGCCGATCTTGAGCTGGGCGATGTACGATTTTGCCAATACGATTTTTTCCTCGAACATCATTACGGTTTTTTATCCGTTCTACTTGCAATCCGCGATTGGCTCGAATGAAACGATGTCGCAGATCGCCAGTACGTTTGTCACGTATTCCAATGCCGTCTCCAGCTTGTTCCTCGTGTTGTTGTCACCGCTATTCGGGGTATGGATCGACCGCACAGGCCGCAAGAAAGCGTACCTCATCCCCTTTACCCTGCTGTGCATCGCCGCCACGCTGCTGATGGGGCTGGCCGCTTTGTGGAAAACGGATCGACTATTGTTCGGGCTGAACGCTTCGATTGCCGGCGTGATGCTGTTTTTTATCATCGCCAAGTTTTTTTACAATTCCAGTCTGATTTTTTATGATTCGATGATCTCCGATTTGGGCAATGCCCGGGAAATCCCGCTGATTTCCGGGTTCGGCGTGGCAGTCGGCTACACCGGTACGCTGGTCGGCCTGCTCGCGTATCTGTTCGTCGGCGACAATCATTTTGAGCGGACCTTCATCCCCAGCGCCTTGATGTTCCTGCTGTTTATGCTGCCGATCTGGCTGTGGTATCGGGAAAAACCCACGCCGGTTCGGCAAGCGGACAAATCGCTGCTCAGCGGCTATCGCGAGATTTGGGCCACATTCAAGGAGGCCCGGCTGTATAAAGCGGCGTTTTTGTTTATGATCGCTTATTTCTTCTTTAATGACGCGATTTCCACGGCAATTGCCGTGATGGCGGTATATGCGAAAGCAGTGATGGATTTTTCGACCGGTCAATTTATTTTGCTGTATTTAGTGTCCACCGTGTCCAGCATTGTCGGCTCGTATGTGTTTGGCTTCGTCTCGCGCGCGCTCGGGGCCAAAACCGGCGTCGGCCTGGTGGCCGCGCTGCTGGTCGTGGCGATTGCCTTGGCGTCGACAACCGCGTCGCAAGGCTTGTTCTGGATCGCCGGCAGCCTGTACGGCATCTCGATGGGCGCGATGTGGGTGACGTCGCGGACGATGATCGTCGAATTGACACCGCCGGAGAAGCGCGGGCAGTTTTTCGGCTTGTTCGCTTTCTCGGGCAAGGTTTCATCCATTGTCGGCCCGGCCTTGTACGGCTCGATCACGTGGGCGCTGGCCGAGCGCGGCAATTTTGCCAGCCGGGTGGCGTTAGGTTCCTTGATTATTTTGGTCGTCATCGGGCTGCTTGTGCATGTGCGCGTGCCCTACAGCAGCAAATCCGGCGGAGAGGCTTAGCCTCTCCTTTTTTTCGTTTGGGGAAAAATAAAATGCGGCGACCGTGAACGAAACGAACCGTTCCGGCGTATTATCGGCAAGATCGATGGAAAGGAAGGCGCATCTTGGACGAACAAGAGCTGATCCGCAAGGCGCAGCGCGGCGATCTGGAGTCGTTGTCGCAGCTGCTCCGGCAGCATTACACATTCGTGCGCAAATATTTGCTAAAGGTCACGCTGGACGATCAGCTCGCGGCCGACCTGACGCAAGATGCCGTGCTGAAAGCCATGGAGCGCATCCGCCTCTATAACGGGCAATCCCGCTTCTCCTCGTGGCTGATCACGATTGCTACCCACCTGTTTCTCGATCACCTGCGGCGCCGGAAGCGCGAACGGCTGTGGCACGATCAGGAACAGCGGCGCATGCGCTGGGATGCGGCAAGCCGCGGAGCAAGCTGGCCGGAGGCGCTTGACGCGCTCGGCGCGCTGGACGAAGCTATGCGGATTCCGGTTATTTTGAAGCATTATTACGGCTACACGTATGAAGAAATCGGAGCGATGCTGCATATGGCCGCCGGTACGGTCAAATCGCGCGTACATTACGGACTGCAGCAGGTGCGAAAGGAGCTGACCGAGGATGGACAATAACGAGCCGCAAGCAGCGCGAAGCGAAGGTTCGGAGGCGAAAAAGCAGCGGGACCCGGCGGCAATACCGCAGGCTGCGGAGCCGGCGCGGTCCGGCGAAACGCCGGTTAGGCCAGCTGGAGCTGCAGGGGCGGAGACCGGCTCAGGTGTCGACGCGGTTCCGGCGCACATGCACCGGCAGCCGGCTGCCAAGCAGACGCAAGACGAGACAGCGGACGAACGAGCGGACGTGGCGCTGCGGCACCACCTGGACGCGTTGGACGAAATGTTCCCGTTCCCCACACCCGAACCCGGTTGGTTCCGGCAGCAAGCCGCCGAAGCCGGTCGCAGACGCAAGCAGCGGCTCTACCGTGAGCTGGTCCTGCTGTGGGGCGCAGCGCTGCTTATTTGGGCTGTGCTGTACGTGGCGATCACACGCAAGCCCGCAGCCTTTCTCTGGCTGCAGGCCGCCGCCGTGCTGGCACCGTTAATTGAACTGGGCATGAACAAACGGGAGGTGCGCCGCGATGACAACACATGATCAGCTGCCACTGTGGGCGTGGATCGCAATCGGGGCTGTTTTGCTCGGTCAAGGGACGTATTTGTTTGTCGATGCGCAGCGGCTTGGCCGCCGCTATTGGTTGTGGGGCCTGTGGGGATTGATTCAATTCCCGCTGCCTTCGATTGTGTATCTGCTCGCCGTGCGCCGCGTGTATCGCAGCTGGCGGCGGCAGCACTGAGCGGCGCGTTCGCCCTGCCGGAGCCGTTCGTTATTGAACCGTCGTAGTGAAAAGAAAAGCAAACGTGAGCAAGGCCGACAGAATGGCCCCCCAAACGATGTTATTGGTTATGGGTTTGTTTTTTTGTATGTTTTTCAGAATGAATATGAAATTGACAAAGAAAATGGCTGAGATAATCGGCGTCACATATAACAAAATTCCAGTCATCCAAAACCCTCCAGTCCAATAAAAATTAATCCTTCCATAAGCATAACAAGCATCTGGATTTAAGTTCAAGGCGCATGAAGATGAATGGAAAACCTGAATGCCTCCTCTGTATTCGTCCTGTCATCAGTTGGTGCCTGCTCCACATTGCTCTATCGCCTCCAAACAAACAAGAGCAAATTGGCCGCCCATAACCGCCAACTTGCTCTTTTCCACAGTTCGCTGTTTCAATTGCAGCTCCAGCCCGCTACATCGGCAGCAGCGCTACCGTCGACGCGCGCTCCAGCTTCTCGGCCATCTGCAGCCACGCATCCGGTTTGTTGGGCAGCACAGCGTAATAACGCCGCAGAAATTGCAACACCAGCGCAGCCGGAAGCTCCGCCAGCGTCTCGTCCGCCGGCAAGAAGCACAGGTCCAGCCCGAAGACAGGCTCGCCGTTGTTTTCCCAGGACGGATGCACATAAGCCAAATCGAGCCGCTTATAGCCCAGATGCGACAGCACCTCGCGCCGCACGAACGGGTTCATCGGCTTAATGCCGCCGAAATCGTGAACATCGCCACCCGCTGGATACGGGTCATAAATTTCCGCGAACATGCCAAGCATCGGCTGCCCGGCCTCCACCGCCAAAGCCTGCAGATCATCCTGACGACGGCGGGCCAAAAACCGCCCGATCCCCAGCCCCGGCCGGCCGATGATCGTAAAATCAGTCATCGCCACCCGCCAGTCGGCATAATACCGGTACTCCGTCGCGCCAACCACCTCGCCGTCCTGCACGGCGACGAACACGCGAATGCCCGGGTCCTCCAGCGGCTCGCGCCACAGCTCGAAGTCCAGCACCTCCTCAGCGGGAAACACGTTCTGCATCAGCTGATGCATGCTGCGAAACAGCGGGTCCTCCAAACGGTTGATGCGGATATACTCCATATCGCTTCTCTCCTTATTTTATGAACGGTCGGCGGCACGAAACGGATTGCGCCATTCCATCAGCAGCGCGTAGTGACAGGATTCCTCGTCCTCCAAATAGTGTGGAGCCAGCGCCACCGGCGTGCGCCCGCAGCGCAGCAGGAACGTGATCACCGGATCGCGCTCGGCTCCAGCCAGCACCGCCTGCACATACGCCTCGGGACTCATCTGCGCGGCCACCCGGCCATAACCCGGCATCCGACCTCCGCCCAGAAGGCGCACCAGACCAAGCTGCACGACCACCTCGTACATCGACTGCATCAGCAGCTTGCCCAGACCAAGTTTGCGGTAATCCGGCAATACACAAATATCCACAATATACAGCGTATCTCCCGCAGGACGGTGCGTGCGGATATACCCGCCGTCCGTCACTGCTTCCCACGTATGCGCCGCTTCCGCGCCCGGGTCGTAATCAATGCGCAGCCCGGTAATCGACCCGACCGGCTGGCCGCCGATCTCCACGCACAACGTCCCTTCGGGAAATCGCGCCACATGCTCGCGCAACTGCTCCTCGTTCCACCACAGCTCGGACGGGAACGGCGGTGGGAAGCTTCGCTGCTGAATGTGGATCAAATCGGCAAAATCCGCCTCCGTATAAGGACGGATTATCGCTTCTACCGGACGTTCGCCGTCAAAAACGTACAGTTTTTTCCAATAGCGAGCCATCGGGCGACCCCCTTTTCCATCACGTTGCCAAATAAAGCCGGCCGACCGGCCGCAAACCGTAACGCTGCGCCATTCGCATGGCTTGCAAGCTGCGCTGCGAGCAGCGAATCCAACAGCTGCAGCCCCCGCAAGGTCCGCCGGCCGGAAGTCGCATACACTGCGGAAACGGCGGCGCCTGCCAGCCGCTTAAGCGCGCTGGAGCTGCGGCGCGGAGACTGGCTCCGCTCGATCAGTGCTACGCCCAATCGGTATACAGATCGGTACGGCGGTCGCGCCAGGTCGTCACCGAACCTTTGTCCCGAACCTCATACAGCAGTTGCAAATCGAGATCGGCCGTCACGATCATATCGTGATTGATTTCGCCCTGCGCCATAATGCCTGCCGGCGGGAACGGCACATCGTTTGGCGTCAGCACCGCCGCCTGCCCATAGTTGGCACGCATGAAATCAACCGTCGGCAGCGAACCGACCGTGCCGGTCGTGACGACGTAAATCTGGTTTTCGACCGTCCGGGCATGGCACGTATACCGCACGCGATGAAAACCGTGCTTGTCGTCGGTGCACGACGGGCAGAACAGCACGTCCGCGCCGCGGGCTTTGGCCATCCGCACCACTTCGGGAAACTCCACATCGTAGCACACCAGCACGGCAATCCGCCCTTTGGCCGTATCGAACACGCGTAGGCTGTCTCCTGCGCCCATGTTCCACGCTTTCAGCTCGCTGGGCGTAATATGCAGCTTGTGCTGCGTTTCAACCGAGCCGTCGGGATAAAACAGAAATGCCGTATTATACAGCTTGTTCCCGTCGGAAGTAATATGCGTGCCGCCGATCAAGTGGATGCCTGTGCGCTGCGCCAGCCCACGGAACAACGCCACATACGCCTCCGTATAACCCGGCAGCGCTTCGATGGGCAGCGCCCGACCCTCCTCGTCGCCAATCGACATCAACTGCGTCGTGAACAACTCGGGGAACAGCACAAAATCCGGCTCGAACTCCTCCGCGTTTTTCACATAATGCTCGACCTGGGCCGCAAATTGCTCAAAGTTTTGTATCGTATGCAGATGATACTGCACGGCGGATACTCTGATTTTCATGATTGCACTCCTCTTCCCACATTCCCGCAGCATTTCTCTCCACACTATAAAACGATTCCTCCCCCGGCGCAACTGGCCGGCTGCCCGACAAACCGCCGCCGGCCGCTTGGCCCGGCCTCGGCTCGCGTTGCCCGCTCCATGACGCTGCCGCTGGCTGTGCCGCCTGGCTTGCACCATCTCGCTGCGAGAGCCGATCAGCCCACGCCACAAGCTGCCCCCACTCCAATTCTGGCGGCCTGCTCTCTACGCTTCCTCCGGCTGCACATCCCAACCGCAAGCGCCCGGCACATACGATAAGCCACTTTTTCCATCGGCGTTCACACCCATTGACGTTCCCACACGCTTTAACCATTCAACGGCCGTGTCACCCTCAGTCCTTACAGCTCGACTCCGGCAATCCAGCCCTCCAGCAGCACCCGTGCCTCCGCAGCCGGGTCCAGCTTCTGCGGCTTGGCAAGCCATCCACGCAGCGTCCCGTCCGCGTCGGCTGCAAGCGCCCAATTCGCGCACGCTTCGGCATCCCCGGCATCGCTTCGCCGCTGTTCGGGAGGCACAAACAACGTCGGGTATACCTCGATCAGCACATGACCCGTCGCCGGGATGTCCCAACCGTCGTAAGGCCACGCATGAACAGCAATACCTTCCTCGGCGCAGCGGTCCAGCAGCTTTTTCAAATAATAGATGCCAAACAGCGATTGCAACCCCACCGACCCGTTGCCGCCCAGTTGAAAAATCGACTTCGCGCTCGGATGCCGCAGCTCCGTCAGCCGGTGATCGCGGATGCGCGGAGCCTCGCCCGCCTCATAGGGCGTATCGCTCGGCGTGTAGACAAAACGCCGCTGCAGCGGTTGAAAATGCGGCCCCCAGAACGGTCCAACCGGCCAGCCGTGCCGCTGCTCCAGCAGGCGATTTTGCATGGCGGCCCATTTCCTGGGAAATAATCGATCGTTTTCTACAAAATCCTGCATCGATGCATACAACCAATCGACAAGCTCACGCCAGTTAGCCGGCGCACGCCCCGTAACCGCATCGTAAAAACCCACGGGAAAGCTATAATTGTGATCGAAGCCAAAAAGCACCCGTTCCCCTGCCGTCGAAGCCAAACGCAGCAGCGCCAGCGCCGCCTCGTAGAGCGATTGGCGGGTGAAGCCCTTGCGGGCGCTGACGCCCCCTTGCCCCTGCGCCTGCGCCGAAGTCGAAGCCGTGGCCGCAGCCGCTTGCACACCACGTGCCGGGCCCGGCTTCTCCGCTCCCGGCAAGCCGTCATCCGGCCTGGCCTTACTATCCGCCGCCAACGTCAAACGCCCGGCTACCGCCCAGGCAATCGCTTGGCGCTGCTGGCGATCCGGGCCGGCGCCAGAATAATCGGCAAACGCATACCTATCGAATATCACCTGCTTGTGCATCAAAATTCCTCCCCGTGACACAGAAACAACCAATGCCCCCGTTTAGCGGGAGCATTGGTTGATCTTAGCTTTATGCCGGCCGGAAGCCTCCGGCGGCCAAAAACCGGCCAAACGCCGCCTGACCGGCAGCCGTCCGCTTGAACACCCCGGCGTCTGCGAGCACAGCCAGAAACTTGCGGCCAACCTCCTGCTGCAGCGCCGCTGCCGCTTGAGAGGACGACAGCCGTGTGCCGTATTGCGTCAGCAGTTCCTCGACCCATAGCCCGTGCTTGAACAACGGATGCCGGTTGTCGCCGCTGACCGTCGCCCGATTGTAGCCCAACCGGCCGCTGAGCAGCTCGGCAATCATCGCCAGTTCCTCTTGCAAGCGCCCCGGCAGCACAGCCAGCCCCATCACCTCGATCAAGCCGATATTTTCCTTCTTGATGTGGTGCAACTGCTCATGCGGATGGAAAATGCCGTGGGGATACGCCGCATTCGTCCGGTTGTTGCGCAACACCAGATCGATCTCGTATTCGCCCTTTCGGTTGCGGCGGGCAATCGGCGTGATCGTATTATGCGGCGTCTTCGTGCCGTCGTTTTGCTTCGTGTAGGCGAGAATTTCCGCCGCCGGATCGCTGTACTGCTGCCAATCGGCCAGCAGCCGGTAAGCAAGCGCCAACAGCGCCGAGCGGTCATGCCCGCTGATGCGGATGACGGACATCGGCCATTTGACGACGGCGGCTTTCGTTCCCGGATAAGCGGGATGCGTGAACACCGCCTCGGCCGCAGCGCGTTCCATCGGAAACGTGTGACGCCCGCCCTGATAGTGTTCATGGTTCAGGATCGACCCGCCGACAATCGGCAGATCGGAGTTCGAGCCGATAAAATAATGCGGAAACCGGTCGACGAAATCCAACAGCCGCCGGAACGTCGCCGAATTCATTTTCATCGGAATATGTTTTTCATGGAAAATAATACTGTGCTCGTTGTAATATACGTAAGGCGAATACTGCAAAAACCAGCCTTCCCCGTCCAGTTGCAGCGGGATAACGCGCAGGTTTTGCCGCGCCGGGTGATCCAGCCGCCCCGCATAACCGATGTTATCGGCGCACAACAGACACGCCGGATAGCTGGAAGGAGCCAACGTCTTGAGCAACGCAATTTCCTGCGGGTCTTTCTCCGGCCGGGACAAGTTGACCGTAATTTCGAGATCGCCATATTCGGTCGGCGTCAGCCACTGCGGATTGCGGCGAATGCGGTCCATGCGAATATAATTGGAATCGATCGACAGCTTGTAAAAATAAGCGGTTGCCGCCCCCGCTCCCTCCTGCTCAGCGAGGCTCCAGAAGCGCGAAGCCACCTCGGACGGACGAGCCAGCAGCTGCCCCATAATCGCCGTGTCAAAAAGATCGCGCTGCGTCGTCGTGTTGGCGGAAAACAGCCCCTTGGCGTACGCTGCATCGAGCATATCGTCCAGCAGACCGGATGCGCCATCCAGCCGCTCCTCCGGCAGCTCGCCGTCATACGGCTCGGCGACGCCCAACAGATGAAGCAAGCCGTTGCGAGCGGCATACATATCAAGCGGTTCCAGCAGCCGGGCCTGCCGGGCAAAACGCAGCAGACGCTCCACGCTGCGCGCCAGCCGGCGGTCGACCTCGGCCGATTCTGCCCCGCCCGCATGATCAGCCGGCGCCGCTGTCTCCACTGCCCCGTCACCGGACCGCGCTGACGATCCAGCGCCTGCGCCCGGCTGATCCGGCGCTCCAGAGCGCTCCGCCGCGCCCGGCTTCACGCGTTCCGCGTCCCGCTGCGCCTTCGCGCCAACCGATTCTCGGCCGGACGGCTGCGCCGAACCTGCTCCGGCTACCGGATTCCCGGCTGCGCTTCGCACCGCGCCGCCTGCTTCCGCACCGCCCTGCACACCGCCGCCGAACGGCTGCGCCGAACCTGCTCCAGCTACCGGATTCCCGGCCGCACCCCGCACCGTGCCGCCTGCTTCCGCACCGCCCTGCGCACCGCCGCCGGATGGCCGCGCCGAACCTGCTCCGGCCGCCGAACCGCCCGCGCTCGCGCCCGCTGCGCCGCCAAGCGCCGCTCCCCCGGCTGCCCCTCCGCCGGACCGCGCCTCTTCCCAAGCCTCAGCACGCTTCTGCTTGTCCATCCCGCTCACTCCTCTATCATCTGACTCGCTCGATACAGCTCCCGCCGGCGTCCGCCGCGCCGCCGTCGCTACCCCTTGTCACCATAGCCATGCGGATGGCTCTGGTGCCACTGCCACGCGCTGGCGATGATCGCCGCCAGCTCCGCGCGCGCGGGCGTCCAGCCCAGCTCCGCGCGAGCCTTCTCGGCCGATGCGACCAGCACGGCCGGATCGCCCGAGCGGCGCGGCTCCATGCGCGCCGCAATCGGCTGCCCGGTCACGCGCCGCGCCGTCTCGATCACTTCGCTGACCGAGAAACCGCGGCCGTTACCGAGATTGTACACGGCGCTCGCCGCGCCGGAACGCAACCGCTCCACGGCCAGCACGTGGGCGTCGGCCAAATCGCATACGTGAATGTAATCGCGTATGCACGTGCCGTCCGGCGTCGGATAATCGTCGCCGAACACCGAGATGTGCGCGCGCTGCCCCAGCGCCACCTGCAAAACCAGCGGAATCAGATGCGATTCCGGGTTGTGGTCCTCGCCGATGTGCCCGGCGGGGTGCGCCCCCGCTGCGTTAAAATACCGCAGCGACACATAGTGGATGCCATGCGCGGCATCAAACCATTTCATCATCCGCTCCATCGCCAGCTTCGTCTCGCCATACGTATTCGTTGGCAGCGTCCGGTCGGTTTCCACGATCGGCAGCCGCTCCGGCTCGCCGTACGTCGCCGCCGTCGATGAAAAGACGATGTGCTTCACGCCGTATTGATTCATCTTTTCCAGCAGGCACAACGTGCCGTACACATTGTTATCATAATATTTGGCCGGATGCTGCATACTTTCCCCAACCAACGAGCTGGCGGCAAAATGGATCACCGCCGCAATCGCATGCTCCTGAAACACCCGATCCAGAAAAGCGCCGTCGCGCAAATCGCCGACATGCAGCGTGCCGCCCGTCACCGCCGCGCGATGACCCTGCTGCAAGCTGTCGATAACGACCACCTCTTCCCCGCGCGCCAGCAGCTCCGCGACCGTGTGCGAACCGATATAACCCGCCCCGCCGGTAACAAGAATTGCCATGGTTAAACTCCCTCCTCCTGCTTCACGCCATCGCCGATATCGCATACATAAAAGCTCGGCGCAAGTCCCGTTTTCTCCGTATATACCCGGCCCACCCGTTCGATAAAATCGTCCACCGCCGCTTCATGCACCAGCGAGACGGTACAGCCGCCGAAGCCGGCTCCCGTCATACGCGATCCAAGCACGCCCGGCACAGCCAGCGCCGCCTCGACCATCGCGTCCAGCTCCGGCCCCGTCACCTCGTACAGATCGCGCAGCGAGACATGCGAAGCCGTCATCAGCCGGCCGAACGCAGCCAAATCGCCTTCCTCCAGCACGCGGATCGACTGCAGCACACGGTCGATTTCCTCGACCACATGCCGGGCCCGGCGCTGTACGACCGGGTTGGCAATCAGCCCGCTATGCGTATGGAACTGCTTTAGCGTAAGCTGCCCGAGCAACGTCAATTCGGGAAAAAGCCGCTGCAAATCGGCCACCGCCTGCTCGCATTGGTTTCTCCGCTCGTTGTACGCCGACTCGACCAGCCCGCGGCGCTTGTTCGTGTTGCCGATCACCAGCCTGTAACATCCGCTGGCAAACGGCACATGCCGGTACTCCAGCGTGTCGCACATCAGCAAAATCGCGTGGTCCTTTTTGCCGTTGGCCACCGCGAACTGATCCATGATGCCGCAGTTGACCCCGACAAATTGATTTTCCGTCTTTTGCGCCAGAAGTGCAATCTTTACCTTGTCCAGCGGCTGATTTTCCGCCGCCAGCAGCCCGTAGGCCGTCACGACCTCAATCGAAGCAGAAGACGACAGTCCAGCTCCGTTCGGAATTTCGCCGTGAAACAGCAGGTCGTAACCGTGCGCCAGCGGAACCCCCTCGGCAGCCAACTGCACACAAATCCCCTTCGGGTAGTTGATCCAGCCGTCCGCTGCGTCATAACGCAGCTCATCCATGGAAATTTGTTTGCGAAGCTCCATATTGGTCGATGCAAAGCCGATCTGCCGGTCAGCGCGCGGACGCAACAGCAGCGTCGTGCCGAAGGTCAAAGCCGCGGGAAATACGTATCCGCCGTTATAGTCGGTGTGCTCACCGATCAAATTGACACGCCCCGGAGCGTGATAAGCGGCCACAGGAGCCGCGGATTCACCGTAAATTTCAATAAACCGCATCTTCAGCGCGGACAGGTCTGCCATACGGGCGCACCGCCTTTTTCAAATGTTAAGATCAGTATAAGCCAAATCGCTGCCAAGGACTATGGAGCCATGTTATTTATCCATGTAATTTTGTGACTTTAATCACCCTTGCCGCCAACAGGCTGTGGTATAGTGAAAGCATCCTCTCACGTCTGAAAAAGGAAAGGAGCTTTCGCCCGATGAAACACCCCGAAAGCTATTACGTCGTCTCCAATCCGCGAGCAGGCGGCGGAGCAGACGACCCGCTTGTGCTGTTCACCGGAGAAAGCCAGACCAGACCGCAGCACCGGCTTGGCCCGAAGGTATTCGATTATTATTTGATCCATGCCGTCATTTCCGGCCAGGGCGTCCTGCTGTGCGGCGACGGCGAAATCGCCCTCGGACCCGGCGACAGCTTCGTGATCGAACCGGAGCGGCTTGTCAGCTACGTCTCCGATGAAGCCGAGCCATGGCACTACGTCTGGATCGCCTTTACCGGGCCGCAAGCGGCGCGGCTGATGGCGGAGCTGAACGTGCCGCCGGGCGAGCCGGTCATCCGCGCCGGGGATCGCCGCCGCATCCCGCTCCTGTATCGCCGCATCCAGGCGGCGCTGCGCGGCAAGCAGTCGAACGCTTCGCTGCTCGCCACCGGCTACTTGCACCTGCTGCTGGCGGCCTACAGCGAGGCGCTCAGCCGCAGCACCGGCGAGGCTCCGACAGGAGATACGGCAGGCGAGCACGTCGTGCAGCAAGCGATTCATTACCTGACGACGCAATTCGCCGAGCCGATCACGATTGAGCAGATGGCCGAAACTTTGGGTTACAACCGCGCCTACTTGTCGCGCCTGTTTAAGCGCCATACGCAAGTGACGCCGGTGACATTCCTGCTGCAGCTGCGCGTCGGCAAAGCCCGTCAACTGCTGCGCGAACGGCCCGAGCTGACGATTGAGCAGATCGCCGCTTCCGTCGGCTTTCACGACCCATTGTATTTTTCCAAGCAATTCCGCCGCGCTTACGAGTGTTCGCCAAGCGAATACCGGGCTCAAATGAAAGCCTTGTAGAACAAAAACCAAAACAACCTCATCCGCCATTTCTGCAACTCCCTGATTCCGACACACGCCCCGGCGCAGAGCAACTGTCAGACCCGTGCCCCTTCCTCGCACACAACTTCCGGCGCGTGGCCTGCCACAGTCTCCGTCCCTGCCCGTCAGCCTTTGCGCCCCTGCCGGCACACGACCGCGCCGCAGCTTGCCCCCTCCCATGCGCCAACACACCAAAAACCCCTTCCCGCCAACCGCCCGGAGCGATTGCAGAAAGGGGTTTGCCCAGCGGGCCTACCGCTTGCCCGGATCGTACGGCTCGCCCAGCGCCGAAGGCGCCTTCGCCCGGCCAACCGCACCGGCCAGCACGAGAATCGTCAGCACGTACGGCAGCATGTACAGAAATTCCTGCGGAATGTGCTTGGAGAAATCAAACAGCTGCAGGAAATTGTTGAGCGCCTGCGCCATGCCGAAAAACACCGCAGCGCCCAACGCGCCCGCCGGATGCCACTTGCCGAAAATCATCGCCGCCATCGCGATAAACCCTTGACCGGAAATCGTATTGTGCGAAAAATTGCTCGTCGTCGTCAGCGTGATCGTCGCCCCGCCCATGCCGGCGAGCGCGCCGCTGATCATCACCGCGATATAGCGGATGCGCTTCACCTTGATGCCAACCGTATCCGCGGCGCTTGGATGTTCGCCGACGGAACGCAGGCGCAAGCCAAACGGCGTCTTGAACAGCACGTACCACGATACGGCCACAAGAATCAGCGCAAGGAACGTCGTCGGATAAGCCGTGAACAAGCCGTAGCCGAGCAGCGGGATTTTCGCCAAACCGGGAATCGCCCATTTGCTGAACACCTCGTTCAGCGTTTCCGTCTGGCCGGCCCCCTCGAATAAAATTTTCACCAAATACACCGTCACACCCGCCGCCAGGAAGTTGATTACCACGCCGCTGATCACCTGATCGGCCTTGAACGTAATCGTCGCCACGGCATGAATCAGCGAGAACAACAGCGCAAAAACCGCCGCCGTCACCAGCCCGATCCATGGCGACAACGCGCCCAGATCGGCCTGCTCCGCATAATAGCTGCCTACCGCCGAAGCGAAAGCCCCGGACACCATCAAACCTTCGATGCCGATGTTCACGATGCCGGAACGCTCGGAGAAGATGCCGCCCAACGCCGCAAAGATCAGCGCCGTCGAGAAAACGAGCGTTGTATTGAACAGCTGGCCGAGAATCGTTAAAGCTTCCATCTACAACGCCCCCTCCTTTTTGCGCTTGCCATAGAACGGGATCAGCACCCATTTGACGATGCCTTGCGTCGCTACGAAGAAGATGACCGAACCGATGACGATGCGGATAATTTCCGGCGGCACGTCCGCGCCGAAGCTCATGCCGGCCGAGCCGTAGGTCAGCCCGCCGAACAGCGAGGCGCCGAGCACGATGCCCAGCGGATTGTTCGCGCCAAGCAGCGCCACGGCAACGCCGTCAAAACCATAGCCTGGTGAAGCCGCCGCCACCACCTGATAGTGGAACACGCCCAGCACCTCGAACACGCCGGCCAGTCCGGCGAAGATGCCGCTGATGAACATCGCCTTGACGATGCTGCGATTGACGTTCATGCCCGCATACTGCGCCGCGTGCACATTGTGGCCGACCGCGCGCAGCTCGTAGCCCTGACGCGTTTTCCACAAGATGATATAAAACACGACCGCGGCAAGAATCGCCACCAGCGTTCCCCAATGGACGCGGGCGTTGTCCAGCAGCTCCGACAGCCAGCCAATGCTCATCGACGCCGAATCTTGAATCATGTACGAGCGCTGCTGCCCCGGCTGGAGCAGGAAGCGATTGACGATGTAATTGGACAAAAACAAGGCGATCCAGTTGAGCATAATCGTCGTAATCACCTCGTTGACGCCGCGCTTGGCCTTCAAATAACCGGCGATGCCGCCCCAGAGTCCGGCCAACAGCGCCCCGGCGAGCACAGCCAACGGCGCGTGTACAATCCACGGCAGCCCGGTCAGCTTAACGCCGATGAACGTCGCGCCGGTCATGCCCATAATGAACTGGCCTTCCGCACCGATGTTGAACAAACCCGTCCGAAACGCAAACGCCACCGATAAGCCGGTCAGAATAAGCGGCGTAATCTCGCGCACCGCCTCGCCGAAATCGTACCAATTGCCGAAAATCCGGCTGAACAAGGCGCTGTAAGCGGCAATCGGATTATAGCCTCCTACCAGCATCACCAGCGCGCCAAACAACAGGCCGAGCACAATCGCCACAAGCGGCGCCACAGCGGAATCCCATGTAAAAATCCGTATCACCTTGTTCATGCGCCGCCGTCTCCCCCCTGCGTCCGGCCGCTGCCCGCCATCATCAGACCGATCTCCCGGTCGGTCGTTTCCTGCGGCAGCACCTCGCCGACAATCTGCCCTTCATAAATGACCGCAATGCGGTCGGCAACATTTATAATTTCGTCCAGTTCAAAAGAAATCAGCAGCACCGCTTTCCCATGATCGCGTTGCTCGATCAACTGGCGGTGCACGAACTCGATCGCGCCTACGTCAAGGCCACGCGTCGGCTGGGCCGCGATCAACAGCTGCGGGTTTTTGTCGATCTCGCGGGCGATGATTGCCTTCTGCTGGTTGCCGCCCGACAGCGAACGCGCCTTGTTGTAAATGCTTGGCGTACGCACGTCGAACTTGCGAATCAGCGCCTCCGCGTGCCGGTCAATCGCCTCGTAATTCAGCAAACCCCGGCGGTTGTATTCCCGATGGAAGTATGTTTCCAGCACCATATTTTCGCTCATCGTAAAATCCAGCACCAGCCCGTGCTTATGCCGATCCTCGGGAATGTGCGACAGCCCGGCTTCGGAAATTGTGCGCGGCGTCAAGCCCGTAATCTCCTTGCCGCCCAGCAGCACCTTGCCGCCGTCGACGGGCCGCAGCCCGGTCAGCGCCTCGATCAACTCGCTTTGGCCGTTGCCGTCGACGCCGGCGATGCCGAGAATCTCGCCGCTGCGCACGGTCAGGTTAATGCCCTTAAGCGCAGCCAACCCTTGGTGATTGCGCGCCGTAAGCCCCTGCACCTCCAGCACCGGCGCTCCGGGCGAGGCCGCTTGCTTTTCGACCTTAAACGAAACGCCGCGGCCGACCATCTTCTCCGCCAACAGCTGCGGATTGGCGCTTTCGCGAGCCAACGTATCGACCACCTTGCCGCGGCGGATGATCGTCACCGTGTCGGCGATTTCCATAATCTCCTTGAGCTTATGGGTAATCAAAATAATCGACTTGCCTTCCTTGACCAGATTGCGCATGATCACCATCAGCTCGCTGATCTCCTGCGGCGTCAGCACCGCCGTCGGCTCGTCGAAAATCAGGATGTCCGCGCCGCGATACAGCGTTTTCAAAATTTCCACGCGCTGCTGCATGCCCACGGAAATATCCTCGATCCGCGCATCGGCGTCGACGCGCAAGCCGTATTGCTCGGACAGCCGGCGCACCTTGTCGCGCGCGGAGCGGTAATCGATGCGCACGCCTTTTTTCGGCTCCATGCCCAAAATGATGTTTTCAGCGACCGTAAACGGCTGCACCAGCTTGAAATGCTGATGGACCATGCCGATCCCCAGTTCGATCGCCCGGTTCGGGCTATCGATGGACACCTCCTTGCCATGCAGCCTGATGCTGCCTTCGTCCGGCTGGTACAAGCCGAACAAAATATTCATCAGCGTCGACTTGCCGGCGCCGTTCTCGCCAAGCAGCGCGTGAATTTCACCCTGCGCAAGCTTCAGGCTGATGGCATCGTTCGCTACGATGCCGGGAAACCGTTTCGTGATGTTAACTAGCTCAACAACCGGGGCTGCACTCATCGAATCACCCTAGGATTAGAATAGTGTTGCAACGTGAACACGAATGAAAGACCCTTACATACGGAGAAAACCCCCGGCGCGCCAATCCGCCGTCAAGCGGCCGCGCCTGGAGGCGATCCGGGTTTCCTGCTTTAGAAGCAAAGAAGGCTAGTTTTGCAACTAGCCCATCTCGACGCGCCGTTTATTGTTCCGGCACCTTGATTTCACCGCTGATGATTTTCGCTTTGTACTCATCCACTTTCTTGAGCACGTCGGCCGGTACGTTTTTCGAGGAAGTGTCTGGCAGGCCTACGCCGTCGTCTTTCAGACCCAGCACGACCGTTGTGCCGCCTTGGAACTTGTTGTCGATGACGTCTTTGGAGACGCGGATGACCGCTTGGTCAACACGCTTGAGCATCGAAGTGAGCGTCACGTCGTCGCCGAACTCCAACGATTGGTCTTTGTCGACGCCGATCACCCACACTTTGTTGCCGGCTTTGGCGCGATCCTTCGCTTCATTGAAAACACCGTTGCCCGTTGCGCCGGAAGCGTGGAAAATGATGTCCGCGCCGTCGTTGTAGATCGTGGCTGCGGCCGCTTTGCCGAGGTCCGGCTTGTCGAAAGCGCCGGTGTAGTTGACCGTCACCTTGGCATTCGGATTCACCGCGGCAACGCCTGCCTTGAAGCCGGCTTCGAAGCGCTTGATAACCGGAATGTCGACGCCGCCGACAAAGCCGATTTTGTTCGATTTGGTCATCAGACCGGCAACTACGCCGACGAGGTACGAGCCTTCATGTTCGGCAAAGGTGACGGATTCCACGTTCGGAGCGTCCACCGTGTTGTCGATGATCGCCAGCTTGGCGTTTGGATTTTGCGTCGCCACCTGCTTAAGCGCGTCGCCCATCAGGAAGCCGATGCCCCAAGTCAGCGTATAGTTGTCTTTCACGAATTGGTTCAGGTTGGGCGTGTAGTCGGCATCGCTTTTGCTTTGCAGATACTTCACGTTCGCGCCGGTTTCTTCCTTGACCTTTTGCAGGCCTTCCCATGCGCTTTGGTTAAACGATTTGTCGTTGACGCCGCCGATGTCTGTTACCATGCCGATGCTCACATTGGAAGCCGCGGCCCCTGTGGTGGCATTAGGCGAAGCGCTGCTGCCGGTGTCGCTGTTTTTGCCGCACCCGGAAAGCACGAGTGCTGTGGCCATGACTAGCATGAGCCCTGTTGAAAACATTTTTTTCATTAACGAGTCCCCCTGTTTTTTGTTTAATGTCGAACCGGAATTCCACACCATGTAGTATGATCTGCGTTAGTAAAATTATGTAAGCCTTCCACTCCCGATTTTAACATTTCTTGTCCATCATGGAAACGATTTTTGCAACATTTTGTCACATTTGGCCGCATGACCAACCGCAAAGGCAAGATGGCCAAAAAGAGGGCGCGAATAGTCCTAGTGAACTACTATATAACCAATGGTCAATAAATTTCATGAAAATATTTCAGCTGATTTTTTGCTTCAACAGCTCGGCAAAAGCCGACGGCGCCAGCGGATTGCTGAACAGTTGCCCTTGAACCTCCTTGCACTGCAAATGCTGCAAGTGCTCAAGCTGCGCCTTCGTTTCGACACCTTTCGCCACCAGCTTCAAGTCCAGCCGCTGCGCCATGCGCATAATCGCACTGGCCAAAGCCTGGTTCTCCCGGTCGTCGGGGAGGTCGCGGATCAAATTGCTGTCCAGCTTTAATGTATCAAGCGGCACCTGCTCGGCGTTCGAGCTGGCGAACAGACCGAGGCTTAAGTCATCCAACACAATGCGCAGGCCAAACGCCTTAAGAATGCGCAGCTTGTCGCGCACCTCCTGCACGCCGAGCGCACAGATGCCCTCGGCCAGATCAAGCTCCAGCATCTCCGGGGGAAGGCCGCTTTCCTTGAGCGCATCAGCCACCACGTCGAGAAAATGCTCCTGCCGGAATTGCCCGGCGGTGATGCCCATCGTCAGCTTGAGCGTCGGGAAACCCATCTCGCGCCACGCCTGCGCCTGCGAACACGCCGTGCGCAAAGCCCACGCGCCGATCGGCGCAATCATACCGCTTTCTTCGGCCGTACGCAGCCACTCGTGATGCGCAGCCAATCCCCGGCCGGGACGCATCCAGCGGATGACCGCTTCCATGCCGACAAGCCGGCTGCTGCTCAGCTCGTATTGCGGCTGGTAATGCAGCTCCATCTCGCCGCGCTCCAGCGCATGGCGCAGCCCCTCCTCCAGCTCCAGCTTGCTGGCGACCATCGCATTGATCTCCGGGGCGAAAAATTGAAAATGGTTGTCGCCGCGCTGCTTGGCGCGATACATCGCCTCATCGGCGTGCTCCATCAGCTCCTGCGGCGTTTCGCCGTCCAACGGATACAACGCGATGCCCATGCTCGCTGTAACCGCCACGGGTTGTCCGTCCAGTTGGAAAGGCGTCTCCAATGCGTGCTGAATACGCAACGCCACCAGATGCGCGTCTTCGGGTTTGTTGATATAGTCGAGCAAAATCGCAAACTCGTCCCCGCCCTGGCGATACACCGTGTCGCCCTCGCGCAGACAATGCAGCAACCGCTCGCCGGCATGGCGAATCAACGCATCACCGGACGAATGGCCCAGCGTATCGTTCACTTCCTTGAAGCGGTCGAGGTCGAGAAACAACACGGCGGCCAAATGCCCCTTGCGTTTGGCGTGAATCAGCGCCTGACTCAAACGATCGTCGAACAACCGGCGGTTCGGCAAGCCGGTCAGCGAATCGTGGTAAGCCATATATTCCATCTCGCGGCTGACCTCCTTGTACGTATCGCGAGCCAGCAGCAGGTAGCGGATGCGGTGGATGAACAGCAGGGGAACGCCGGACTGGAGCAACAGCACAGTCAACGTGCCCGGCTCCAGGAAAAACGCGGCAACGGCCGCGGCGGCCAGCAGCACGGACAGGCACGCAATCCATACGGGAGCCTGCTTGGCAAACAGCAGCGCAGCCGCGGCGCCGGACATGACCAAGCCAGCCAGCAGTCCGGGCAGCTCGACTCCCGCAGACAGCAGCTGGCACGCCGCCAGCAGACCAATGCCCGCCGCGCCAATGTATTCCCACAGATGTGATTGGATATGCTTGATGCTGCTTGCACTGCGCATAACGCGTCTCCTTCCCGCCCGCCGGCGCGCTTTGAAATCGCTTAAATCTTGGATATTTAAGAAAAACTCCGATCGGAATCCTTCAAGGATCAGCGACCGCAGCTTAACGGTAGTTTGTTATGACAATCCGAAACTCCTTGAGTTGGCCAGCGCATTACTAAACTTGAGATTTCCGATGTAGTAAAAAATTCCTGTCGAAGCACTTCGAGGATAAGTGGCTGCCATGTGATAAAAAAGCTATTCCGCACGGAATAGCCACAGGGCCTATTTGCAGGCGCGCTGCCCGCCATTGGCCCTCCCGATCAGCACAGCCTGCATCTTTAGACTTTGCAGCTGTAGCCCTCTGATCACTTGCCAAGAGGGACGAAACGATTTCGTTGGGACTTTTTTACTATACCATAAAAAACCATCATTTTCTAATAGAAAAATCACAAAAACGCAGGTTTGTCGTGAAATTTTTTCCAAATAAAACGCACCAAAAAAGCCGCCCGCCGGCGGCTGGAAAACCGGAAGCCCGCCCGCGCGCCAAAGCGACGGCCGACGGCGCAACTCAACATTGCAGCCATGCCCCGGCCAGAGCGCTTGGCGCTTGCCTCAACGCTCGCCTCCATCCGGCTGGCGCTTTTAGATCAGCAAATTGAACAGCTTCGGGTCCTTGTTGATTTCGATGTAATTGTAATCCTTGCGGGACAGCCGCTCGATCAAACCGTCGTAATCCGACTTGTTTTTCAACTCGATGCCGACCACGGCCGGGGCGTTCTCGCGGTTGCTTTTTTTCATGTATTCAAAGCGAGTGATATCGTCCGTCGGTCCCAGCACCTCCTCCAGAAACTCGCGGAGCGCACCGGCCCGCTGCGGGAAATTCAGCACAAAATAATGCTTGAGTCCCTCATAAATCAGCGAACGCTCCTTGATTTCCTGCATCCGGTCGATGTCATTGTTGCCGCCGCTGATGATGCAGACGACATTGCAACCGCGGATGCGCTCGCGGTAAGCGTCCAGCGCGGCCACAGAAAGCGCGCCGGCCGGCTCGATGACGATGGCGTTGTTGTTGTACAACTCCAGAATCGTCGTACACTCCTTGCCCTCCGGGACGAGCACGATCTCCTGCAAGCCATCCCGGCACAACGCGTACGTCAGCTCGCCAACCTGCTTGACCGCCGCGCCGTCCACAAACTTGTCGATGCTGTCCAAAGTGACGACTTGCCCCGCGCGCAGCGAAGCGGACATGCCCGCCGCTCCGGCCGGCTCCACGCCGATGACCTGCGTATGCGGCGACACGCTGCGCACATACGTCGAAACCCCGGCGGCAAGACCGCCGCCACCAACAGAAGCGAAGATGAAATCAGGCGTATCGGAAAGCTGATTCATGATTTCCAGACCAACCGTGCCTTGGCCGGCAATCGTGCGCGGATCGTCGAACGGGTGGACGAACACTTTGTTTTGCTCGGCGCACACGGCTTTCGCTTGCGCGGAAGCATCGTCGAAGCTGTCGCCGGTCAGAATCACCTCGACGAACTCGCCGCCGAAAAATTTGACCTGCGCGACCTTTTGCCGCGGAGTCGTCGTTGGCATGAAGATTTTGCCCTCGATGCCAAGCAAGCGGCAAGAATACGCCACGCCCTGGGCGTGATTGCCCGCGCTGGCGCAGACGACGCCCGCTTGCCGCTCTTGCGGCGACAAGCTTTGGATGACATTGTAGGCTCCCCGTATTTTGAACGAGCGGACGACCTGCATGTCCTCCCGTTTCAGATAAACGTTGCACTCGTACAGCTTGGACAAAAACTCGTTGCGCTGCAAGGGCGACGGCTCAATAACCTTACTCAGCGCGAAATTTGCCTTAATAATATCCTCCAAACCTACTTTTCCGGTTATCGACATACTGACCTAACACCCTTTCTCTTGCGAATTTGAAATTTTAAAGCCTATTGTAGCACAACGGCCGGGGCCGAGGATAGTCTGAAAAATAAAGATGCCGCCAGCGCCGGACAAGCTGCGGAAGCGGCTGCTCCGCGGGGCGGCAAGCGGCATTGGGCCGCAGTGAGCCGGGTCGTGGCGGCGGTAGTGGCAGCGGCTGGTCGCGGCAGTTGCACCAGCAGCAACAGTGACAGCGGCATGAAGCCGTTGCCGGCAGTGCCCGCCGGACAAGCGCGAGAGTCCGCCACAGGCGCCAAAAAGCCGCTCCGGGCTGGAGCGGCTTGGCGTCTGGCGGCACACAGGTGCGACCCGTTACAGTCGCGGCCGAGCTGTGCAACAGCTTATCGAATCGTGGTTGAAACCTTGCGGCACGCTGCTTACATGTAACGCGGAGCGCGCTGGTCCCCGAGCTCGGCCCGCTTCTCCAGAAAGCGGTAAAATGCAGTCGCCGCTTGCGCGCGCGTTACTTCCTGCTTGCCGTTAAAACGTCCGTCGGTCAGCGTCATGATCTCCAGGCCGGTGACGATCGCGACCTCGCCCACGCTGCCCAACTCGGAGGCGTCGGCGAAGCTGTCGTTGAAGATCGCTTTGTAGCCGGCCAGCTCCTTGTAGCCGAGCGCTTTGACGATCAACGACGCCACTTCCTCGCGGGTCATATGCGCTTGCGGGTTGAAGGAAGCGCCAGGGTCCAGCAAACCGCGGTCCACGGCATTTTCCACATAAGCAAAATACGGCGAACCCGCCTTCACATCAGCGAAAGAAGCGGCGCGGTCAGCCGAATACTGGATGCCGGAGCGGCCTCCGTTCATGGCGATGACCAGCATTTTGATCAACTCGCCCTTGGTAATCGCTGCGTTCGGGCTGACTTTGTCGTCCACAACGTCCAGCGCGCGGTAATCGAGCATCAGCTGCAGCTCATTTTGCGCCCAATGGCCTTCGATGTCCGTTGCCCGCGGTTTTTCCAGCGTCAGCGTTTCGCCATTGGCGGCATCGCGCCACTCGCCGGTCTCGGCATCGAGGAAAAACGAGTCGTGCACATACTTAGGCACAAGCGAGTACACCAGCTTGGCTTCGCGGACGCTGTCGCCGCCGCTGCCTGTTGTCGGAGGAAGCTCGCCGGACGCGATCATCAGGTTCATCTTCTGCTCGGCAATGCCGCCCTTGACCATCGGACGGTTGGACGGATCGGGCGCGATATAGCCCAGCTCGATGTCATATTGCGAAAACAAACGCTCCTTGGCGTCGTCCAGCGCCAGCAACTGCGGCTTTTGCGCCGGATAGGCCCGGTCGCTCAGCCCGTTGGAGTAGTTGACGAGCTCGCCCGTTTCGCGGTCGATCGCCACATTCACGGCTTCGTAGCCGGCCAACACGCCGTCAATCACCCGTTGGAAATTAAAGTTCCAGTTGTGCGTTCCCTTGAGCGTTTCGGCGTCGAGGTCCATCTGCAGCGGAGCTTCCAGCACCAGTTGGTCGGCGTAGTAGGGCACAAGCTTTTTCACCGCGTCAATCGCCTTTTGCTGGGCGCTGTCCAGCGATACGTTGGCAACGACCGGATGATCGGCGTCGGTCCAGTAATTTTTGAAATTCGTAAATCCGGTCACTTCGCCCGTGCCGCTGTTCACGCTCGCCATCACGGTATCGACGGCGATCCGCTTCGTCTGCTTGTCGTCGCTATTCTCCGGCTGCGTCCAGTTGAAGTTCCAGACCGACTCGGTCGCGTCAGAGTAGCCGCTCGGATACTCGCTGTAGGAGGCATTCGTCAGCTTGTAGCCAGCCGGAATCGGGAAAGCCGCCGTCACTCGGGCCAAGGCCTCCTCCTTGCTCAACTTCAGCCCGCCCGCCGGCTTGTCGCCCAACGGTTGATCGCTCAAAGGCTGGTCGTAGCCGGCCGCTTCCGCGCCCTCGGCTTGACCCCACAGCTCGCCGGTCGAAGCCTTCAACGCCAGCGTATCCATCGTGTAGGCGACATACAGCTTGCTTTTGTCCTTCGAATCGTAAGGAGTCTGATACACAGGCACAACGCGTGCCTTCTCGCGGAACAATGCCGCCGCCTTGTCCGTGCCCAACAGCTCGCCGGTCGGCTCGAACTTCATCTCGTCATCCCAATGGAAGGAGTATCCGGTCACTTCGCCGTTGCCGTTCACCGTCACCGACACGCCGTCGTTGGCAAATGGCACGCCGTTCTCCACGCGGTCAAAACGCACGTCATACTGCTGATAGCTGCTCAGCGGCGTCAGCGTCTGCTCCTCCTGGCGCACGTTGTAGCGAATGTGCGCTTTTTGCTGCGGATGGATGGTGGCGACCCACGTCTCGGCAATGGTTTTCGCTTCCTGGTAATTGACCTTGGGCGGGTAGCTCGGCTTTTGCGCCGGGTCGTTGTTGTTGTAATGGTAGTCGAGCAGCCGGCCGTTCATCGCATCGATCGAAACGTAGATATCGCCCAGATATTGGTCGTCGACCTGACGAATGTAGCTGAAATTCCAGATGGCCGAAACGTTGCCGGTCACATCCGGGTAATCGTTCAGGTTGGCGGACTGCAGCTTAAAACCTGCGGGAATCGTTATGTAAGACTGAATGAGTTCCAATGCCTTCTCCTTGCTGATGTTGACTTGGGTTTGCGCTTCGCTTGCGGACGCAGACGTTGCGGCGGATGCGCCGCCAGGGGCCGGAGCCGAAACGGCAGATGGGGTATGGGCCGCCGACGCTTGCGGGGCGCAGCTCAGCAGCAGCGCCGAAGCGACGGCGGCCGTACCGGCTTGTTTGAGCAATTTCAAGATCATCTTCCTCCTTCAAAAATACGCGGCTTGCGCCAAATCTAATCCCTAGACGGCGCGCTCCGGCAAAAGGTTGCGGGCTTCGGTTCTTGTGTATAAAAAAAATCAAGAGCCCTCAGGCTCCTGATTTCGGCGCTTCCGCTTGAACCGTGCGCATCAGCGTATTCAACTCATCCGGCGTCAAATCGCGCCACGAGCCGACCCGCAGCGAGCCAAGCTCGATATGCATAATCCGCACGCGGCGCAGCCGCACGACCCGATAGCCGAACGCCTCGCACATCCGGCGGATTTGCCGGTTCAGCCCCTGGGTCAAAATAATGCGGAATACGCGCTCGCCAATCCGCTCCACCCGGCAGGGTTTGGTCGTCGTGCCGAGGATTTTGACCCCGCCGGCCATGCCTTGCAGGAACATCGGCGTGACGGGACGATTGACGGTCACGATATACTCCTTCTCGTGGTTGTTCTCGGCGCGCAAAATCTGATTGACGATATCGCCGTTGTTCGTCAGCAGGATCAGGCCCTCCGAATCCTTGTCCAGCCGGCCGATCGGGAAAATCCGCTCCTGATGGCCGACAAAATCGACGATATTGCCTTTGACATGCGTCTCCGTCGTACTGGTGATGCCCACGGGTTTGTGCAGCGCGATGTAGACATGCGCCTTCTTCGCGCCAAGCGGCCGACCGTCCACGCACACCTCGTCGCCTTCGGCCACCGTGCTGCCCAGCTCGGCGGTTGCGCCGTTGATCGTCACGCGCTGCGCTTCAATCCATTTATCGGCCTCACGCCGTGAACAAATGCCGGTTTCGCTGATGAATTTGTTGATTCTCATAGTTGGGCTAACCCCTTATCGGACAAAATCGCGCCAAACGGCGCTCACTTCCCCCATTATGCGGGATTCGCCGCAGAGGTTCAAGTGGCTAGGAAAGGGGTGGGAGGCGGATGGCCGCAAGCATGGACCGCGCAGCAGGCGGGGCAGCAGGATGCGCAAAGCAGCAAGCGTAAGCGGCCGAGCGCGGGCTGATGGGATGCGGCAGACCAAGAATCAGCCACAGCGGGAGCGGAGCCGGCCGCATTCGCGTAAGCGGGGCGTTTTCGCTACAATAGAGGGAAAACGCCAAAAGGAGGCAGCTACATGCATATCTGCCTATTGGGTGCAACCGGCCGCGTCGGCCGCCGGCTGCTGGCCCAAGCGCTGGCCGAAGGCCATCGCGTCACCGCGCTCGTCCGCTCCCCCGACCAAGTCGGGCTCGCCGACGAGCGGCAGCTGCGGCTCCTGCAGGGCAACGCCTGCCTGGAGCCGGACCTGATGACCGCGCTGCCGGGTACGGACGCGGTCATCAGCTGTCTCGGCACGGACGGGGGCACCGTCCTGACCGAGACGACGCCGCTGCTGATCGGGGCGATGCAGCGGCTTGGCATCCGGCGGATCGTCACGATCGGGACCGCCGGCATCTTGAACAGCAGCTCGCACAGCGGGCTGCTGCGATACGAATCGCCGGAATCGCGGCGATTGTCGACCCGCGCGGCCGAGGAGCATCGGCGCGCGTGGGAGATGCTGGCCGCGGCCGGGCCGGCGCTGGCCTGGACCGTCGTCTGCCCGACGTATTTGCCCGAGGGCGAGCAAACCGGCCGCTACCGGGTGCGGCGCGACATGCTGCCCGAAGGCGGCACGTCGATCTCGACGGGCGACACGGCCGATTTCGCGCTCAAGCAGTTGGCCGACGACAGCTATATGCGCTGCCGGGTCGGCCTCGCTTATTAAGCCGGCCGCCAGCTTGCAGCGCGCGCAGTTGCGCAAAGCGGCAAATCGCCGCATAGCGTCGCTCCCATTACGCTGCGGCGCAACCGGCCAGCGCAACGGCCCTTCCATATACGCTTCCCGGTCATGCGGCGCCGCTGCTTCACCTGCACAGCCCATCGCAACCGACGGCGGCAGCCACCAAAGCAACGCCACAGCCCTTTGCAACAAAAAGCAGCAGCCCGCTCAACAAGGCTGCTGCTTTTTATCGCAAAGCTCCCGCCGCAGCGGGCCCACGCTCCCTATCAATACCCGCCGCCGCTCCGCGTCAGCATGCGCGCATTGATGAAGCAGGCTGCGACGCCGGCGATGCGGAACACGTACCCCAACACCGGGATATAGCTCAGCAAAGCCAACGCAATGTTGGCGATCGATACATACAGCGTGCCGCCCCGGTTCAGGAACGCCAGCACCAGGCTGAGCACGGTCAACGGCACGACCCATTGCGCAGCCCACCAATACAGGAACGGAATCAGTCCGAGCACATAACCGACGGCAATGCCAATCTCCGAAAGCAGCTGAATGATCGTCAAAAAGCGGATCGTATCCGGTCTCATGAAACAACCCTCCCTCGCCGCATACACGGCATAATACCTGCAATATACCACGAACGACGCGCAAAAACGTTCACGCGGTTAAGAAGATGGCGTTTCCGCAGCCACACCGGCCTGCTGCGTCAGCCCTTGCTGCAATTGGTACATCTGGAAATAGCGGCCGCGCTTGACCATCAGCTCGTCGTGCGAGCCGCGCTCGACAATTTCACCGTGATCCAGCACGAGAATCAGGTCGGCGTTTTTGATCGTCGACAGCCGGTGCGCGATGATGAAGGTGGTGCGCCCCTTTTTCAGCACATCCAACGCCGCTTGAATAATGGCTTCGGTTTCCGTGTCGATGCTCGCCGTCGCTTCGTCGAGAATCAGCACGGCCGGATCGAACGCCAGAGCCCGCGCGAAGCTGATCAGCTGCCGCTGCCCGGCCGACAACGTACTGCCCTTTTCCAGCACCGGCTCGTCGATGCCGCGCGGCAAGTGCCGGAACATCTCGGCGGCGCCGACATCGGACAACGCCCGCTCCACCTGCGCCCGCGAAATTGCCGGATCGTTCAGGCTGACGTTGGAGGCAATCGTGCCCGTGAACAGGAACGGGTCCTGCAGCACGATGCCCATATGGCTGCGGAGCTGCTGCTTCGGCACGCTGGTGACGTCGCGCCCGTCGATGAGAATCCGGCCAAGCTCGGCGTCGTAGAAACGGAACAGCAGGTTCAGAATCGAGCTTTTGCCCGAACCCGTATGGCCGACCAGCGCCACCGTCTCGCCGTGCCGGGCTTCGAACGAAATATCGCGCAGCACGTAGTCGCCTTCCTTATACGCGAAGCTGATCTGCTCGAACCTCACATTGCCCCGGTAGCGCTCCATCTGCGAATCGGCAACCTCCGTCCCCGGCTCGTCAAGCAGCGTAAACACCCGATCGGCGGCAACAATCGCCCGCTCCATGTTCGACAACTGGTTGACAATGCCAACCATCGGCTGGAACATCCGGTTCATGTAGTCGATGTAGGCGTACAAAGCGCCAATCGTAATCGCTGCCGTCCCACCGGCCATCCAGCCGCCACCCATCAGCAGAATCACCCCGAAGAAAAACAAATTTCGGATCACATTCATCAAATTATGCGACGTAATGGAATTCAGACTGAGCATTTTGTTCTGGTAATACGTATATTCGTCGTTCAAGTCGTCAAACTCGCGCTGCGTCTCCTTCTGCCGGCGAAACGCGCGAATGATCGGCATGCCCTGAATCGCCTCGTTCAGCATCCCGTTGATCAGGCTGACCCGCTCGCGGATTTCCTGATTGTAGCGCGTCGCATATTTGCGATACAACACAATCCAGGCGTACAAAATCGGAAGAATCGGCAGCGTGAACAACGCCAGGCGGTAATCCAGCACAAACAACGCAATCAGAATGCCCGCCATATACACCAGTCCCGTAAAAAAGTTCGCCAGCACCTGCACGTACAAATCGCGCACCGCTTCCGTATCGTTCGTCACCCGCGACACGATGCTGCCCGCAGGCTGATTGTCGAAATACGGAATCGGCAGCCGCTGAATGTGGCCGTACACATCCATCCGCATGCGCTGGATGATCCGGTTCGCCGCAACCTGGAGCAAATAACGCTGACCGTACGTTAAAGCGGCGCCGATAATCGTCAGCCCGAAGAAAAACCCGGCAATCGTCAGCAGCGGCTTAAACTCCGGCTTGTAGAACGCGTATAGTTCCCCAGCCGACAGCTCCTTCGCCGGATACACCGCCTCACGCCCCCCTTGGGCAATCGTCAGCTGTCCCGCTTCATAGCTGCGTTCCCCATCAAACGCAATCGCCCGCGGCACGAGCACAAACCGGCGGCCAGTCTGCAAAATCCGCAGCTCGGCTCCCTTCTCTTCCCCTGGCGCAAAATGATCGCTGCGCTTGTACCAGCCGCCCTGATAAGGCACGGCGTGCTCGCTGGCGACCGCCTGCTGCGTGGCGTACCACGGCAGCTCGATGCCGAGAATATGGCGGTCGATGACCGTCCTGGCGACGAACGGCCCGGCCAGCTCAGCCGCCACCGCTCCGGCGAGCAGCAGCAGCGCGAGCAAAATCGGCTTTTTGAACAAAACCGCATATCGAAATAATCGCTTGCCTGTATGTTTCATAAGGCGTTTCACCTTCTTTTCACTCAAATTGCCAAACGAACCTGCCTGCACCTACGCACCTACGACTCAATGCCCGCCTCCAACTGTTGACGGTCGTATTGCTCCTTGTACCAGCCGCCCCGCGTGAGCAGCTCCTCATGTGTGCCCTCCTCGACGATGCAACCCTCATCGAGCACGATAATCCGGTCGGCGTGCTGGACGGCGGACAGCCGGTGCGTCGTGATCAGCGTCGTTTTCCCGGCCCGTCCGGTGCGAATGCCGCGGATAATCTCCGTTTCCGTCTTGCCGTCAACAGCCGACAGCGCATCGTCCAGCAGCAAAATCTCAGGGTCGATCAATAAAGCCCGCGCGATCGACACCCGCTGCTTTTGCCCGCCCGACAGCGCCACACCGCGCTCGCCGACCATCGTCTGCAGCCCTTCGGGCAGAAACTCGATGTCCTTGAGGAACGCCGCCTGCTCCAGCGCCTGTTCGATCTCCTCCGCCGTCGCGTCCTTGCGGCCGAAAGCGATATTGTCGCGCACCGACATCGAGAACAGCAGCGGCTGCTGCGGCACGTAGCCGACCCAGCCGTGCAGCTTCTCCAGCGGCAGCTCCCCGATCGGCACGCCGGCAATCGTCAGCGCGCCCGCGCCGCCCGGATATTCGCGGAGCAGTTGGCGCAGCAGCGTCGTCTTGCCGCTGCCCGTACGGCCGACGATGCCAAGCGTCCGCCCGCGTTCAAGGCGCAGCGACACGTTGACCAGGTTGTCGATCGGCGAAGACGGATAGCGGAACGTCACGCCTTCGAACGCAATCGCCCCCGGCCGGGCCGCCAATTGCGGCCGCTCTGCTTCCGGCACGTCGGGCTTATAGCCCAGCGTCTCGTTGACCCGGTCGAGCGAAGCGTTGCCGCGCTGCATGATGTTGATCAACTCGCCGACGGCAAACATCGGCCAGATCAACATGCCGAGGAACGTATTAAAGGAAACGAGATTGCCAAGCGTCAGCACATTGTGGAACACCAGATAACCGCCGTAGCAAAGGCCGATCAGGAAGCTTAAGCCGACCAAAATCTTGACGGTCGGCTCGAACAACGCTTCGACCCGGACGACGGCAATATTTTTTTCATAGACCTCTTCGGTCATTTTCGCAAAATCAGCCACGCTCGCCTTCTCCTGCACGAACGCGCGGATGACGCGCACGCCGGAGACGGCTTCCAGCACGCTGTCGTTCATGTCCCCGAACGCATTTTGCGCGCCCATGAAACGTCTGTGAATCCGCCCGCCGTACAGCGTCACCAGCATCGCCAGAATCGGCAACGGCAGCAATGCGGCCAGCGTCAGCTTCCAGCTGATCGTCAACACCATCATCGCCACAATCGTGATCATGAAAATCGTCGAATCCACCAGCGTCAAAATGCCGAAGCCGACGGTCGCCGACAGCGCCTGCAAATCGTTGGTCCCCCGCGCCATCAAATCGCCGGTGCGGTTGCGTTCATAAAACGTCGGCGTCATGCGCAGCAAATGGCGCATCAGCCGCGAGCGCAAAATCCGCTCCAGTACGAAGGCCCCGCCCAGCAGCTGGTACAGCCAGATGTAGCTGAATATGTAACTCCCGGCAATCAGCGCCGCCCAGATCAGCAGCACGCGCGTCAGCTCATGCCCCGTCAGCGTCCCCAGATGAATCGCGTCGATGGCGTAGCCCATCAGCTTGGGCGGCACAACATCGATGAAGCCGACGAGGTTCAGCAGCACGAGCGCCACTGTATAGCGCTTGCAATGGAGCTTGAAGAACCAGCTTAATTTTTGCAAAACCGTAAGCATAGGTGTAGAACACCCCTCTCTCTCATAATCAAAAAGGCATACCGCATCGTCTGCGATATGCCTGCCCCAGCTATAAGAAAAGCGCACCTGCGATGAAATACGCAACCTGCGCACAATGACGCGAAAATGTATACGGCTCGTCGCCGAAGACTGTTTATCAGCCCGGATAACTGTCCATCGAACAGGTTGCAGAATATAAGGTTGTCAAAGATACACGCATCAACGCCCGGGACGGTCCGCTCTGCATTGTCGTCATGCTCATTTCGTCAACCCTCTTTCCATCTGTTCTCTGTAAGCGTTACTTGGTGATCGTACCACCCGCGGCAAGACTGTGTCAACGGGATTTTTGTTTATACACGACTGTCGGGGCGAAGCAAACCTTCACACATGTTTCATCATTTTCGTGCATACGCTGGGATAAAACCTTTTCGGGAGGAATCGCTTATGCACGCTTGGTTGGAGCTGACCGGCTGGATCGCGACGTTCGCTACGCTGACCGGAACCGTTATCGTCTTGATTGCCCGCAGCGTCAGCCGGGATTCGACCGCGTACGATCTGATTTTCGTCTGGGACGGCAAGTACACGGCCGAGGAGTTGGAGCTTCCAGCCAGACATTAAGAGATGGGCCGGCTTGGCGGGCCAGTCGGTCGAATAAGCAAACAGGCTTGCCACTTTTGCAGCGGCGAGCCTGTTTATATTTGCAAAGCGCTGATCCTGCGTTTATCAATGGACCAGCCTATTCTATTTGTTCTCCTTATCGCTCACCTTAAAGCCAATCTTCTGTAAATCATGCTTGAGCTGCTCTTTAGTCGTCACCGTCTTGTAATATTGATCCATCTTGGCCATCCATTTCGCCATGTTTGCCCCCTCATTCCCCATAGAAAAACCCCCAACCAAGTATGTACTAGAAACTAGCATCGTCCTTGCCGGAGGTTTTATACGTGATCGGTTATAAAATGTTCGGACCCATCCACACATGCGGAAAGTCGTTTCACGATTTGCGTTGCGATTGTCCGAATCTGCTAGTAGAGGCAGCAATCTCCCCACAGGATTCTGCTACAGTCATTGTAGGAACCGGTGGATTCAGATTGAATCCGGCTTCTCGCAAGTCGGACCGAAGGATTGTCGCATCCGCATGGCTGTAATAGGCATCCATCATTTGCGTCCATTTGTGTACAACTGTCATAACATTGCACCTCTCTTCTGCGGGTTATCCCCGCGCATGACTTTTTCAAGCGTTACTGCCACCGCAGAGTTTCGCACACAATACTGCTTTTCTGTTCGAAAATGTCGTGTGATGCCGTAAGGTCTGCTTCGCTCGTTGGAAAATAGCGGCGGATACGCCTCATGTTTATTCTTATATGCAAATGTTTTGGCAATGATGTCCAGACCGAGAATACGGGCAAGGTGATTGCACATATAAGAATCGCTGTACTGTTCAACCTTCAGATGTTGGGAATGGATGACTTCTCTCAAACGCATCATTTCTTTAAAAAAGAAGTCCTGATGTTCCCTTGAATCAAGGTCCATGTACTTGCCTTCCGCAAAACGGACTGTGCTTCTAAGAACAGCCCAAGCATCGTTCCTGTACTTTTCTTTACGGGTTACTTTCATTATAGACCATATTTTGGCTTGTTCAATATCTTGGTAAAAATAATATCCATCGCCCAGATAATGCCCATCTCCTGTCGACATCAAATGAACAGGCAATGTTTGCGAAGCAACGATTTGATCAACTGCGCTCTCCGTGTTTCCATGGTATAAAATAAGTTCCAGCATGCAACCTTCCTTTCCTCGTTACCTGAAACAATCGTACCACAAATTGTAAATTTTATACAACTATTTCCGCTCCGCAAGAGGCTGAACAACTTGCCTGCCAAACCAAACAAGCCCCATGCCGTCTGGCGGCAGATGGAGCTTGTTTAAGTATGAACTCCTTATCAATCGGGCGACAACATCTATTTCCGATAAGGCCGGGCCGGGATGACGATGCGCACAACCGTCCCCTCGTTCAGGCGGCTGTGGATCGTCACGCCGTATTCCTCGCCGTAATGCAAACGCACGCGCTCGTCGACGTTGAAGATGCCGTAGCCCTCCTTCGCTTCGCCGCTTTGATTGGAAAGTTGCCGGACCTTCTCCTCGCTCATGCCGAGGCCGTTGTCGCTGATTTCAAATATGACATTGTCCTGCTCGCGATAGACGGACAAGCCGATCTCCAGATGCTCCGCGCTCCAGGCGTGCTCCAGACTGTTCTCGACGAACGGCTGCAGCACCAGCTTGATCGTCTCGCAGTCCAGCAGCGATTCGTCGACTTCCAACTGCAACTGGAAGCGGTCGCCGTATTTGATTTTCTGAATCCCCGCATACGCCTGCACCTGCTCCAACTCGTCGGCTACGGAGATGACGAAACTGCCCTTGTTCAGCGTCAGCCGGTAAAACTTGGCCAGTCCGCGGATCATGCGGGTCAAGTCCTCGGTTCGACCGAGCTGAGCCATCCGGCCGATCGACGAAAGCGTATTGTAGAGGAAATGCGGATTGATTTGGGCCTGGAGCGTTTGCAGCTCGGCTTCTTTTTTTTGCAGACGGTTGACGTATACTTCTTGAAACAGCTGTTCAATCGTTTTCGCCATATCGTTGAACGCTTGGGAAATCAACATAAATTCGTCGTTGCCGCGATAGGTGATGCGCTTGTGGAAATCGCCGTTCTGGAACGAGCGCAGCGAGGTCGTCAGCTTGAGAATCCGCTTCGAATAATAGTTGGAGATCCACAACGAGACGAGCGCAATCAGCAGGCTGCTCAGCAGGCTGATCCACAACGTCAGCTTGCGCAGCTTGCCCGCGCCTTCGTTCAGCGACGCTTTCGGCAGCAGGGTGACCAGCGAAGCGTGCATCAGCGGCACCTCGGAGCGAATGACGAGATATTTGCCGTCGTCAAATACCGGTCCGGTTTCCTCCTCCGTCTCGGGAGCCGCGCTTCTGTACAGCAGCCGCTGGTGCTCGTCAAAAATCAGAATCGAGCTGTCCTTGCCCAGCTTCGTATAATCGACGCTTTGGAATACATCATTTAGCTTGACGGTCAACTGCAATAGCCCGGTCGGGTGCATGCTTTCGTAGTCAATCATCGTGTGGAATAACGAGATGTTGCCGTATTCGCGGTCCTGGTCGACCTGCAGCCAGATCAACAGCTCCTGGCTGTCGGCGATTTCCTGATACCACAGCTGGCCGCTGACCCGGCTGGCATATTTCAGCCCGTAACCACGCCCAAGCTGCAGCGGGTCGCCCACATGCGTGAAGTATACCTCGGGAAACGTCGGCCGGTTGAGGTACAACGTCATCAGCACCGGACTTTGCGACAGCAGCGATGCGTTGACCAGCTTGGGAATGATCGATTGCCGCGTGATGCCCAACTGGTCGACATCGGAATAAGCGCCGGACAGGAAATCAGCCACCGTCTTGTCGGCATACACCGATTCCATGCCGCGCAGCACGTCGCGAATCCGGTAATCGATGTTGTTTTGCATTTGCTGCACAGAATATTCGACGTTTTTCGCCGTGCGGGCCTGCAAAGCGTCGAGCGAGAAGTTGTATGAGAACAGGCCGAGAATCGCAATCGGGATGAGCACCAGCAGCAAGTGCGAAGCAAACAGCTTGAAGCCTAACGGGATGAACAGCTTGGAGGGCTGAATTTTCATCGAAACTCCTCTTTAGCCGCGGAATTCACCTGGGGTGAGCCCGGAGTAGTTTTTGAACTGCTTGCTGAAATAAGCGATGCTGCGGTAGCCGAGCTGATCGGCGACCTCGTAGATTTTGAGCTTCGGATTTTTGAGCAGCACCTTCGCCTTTTCCAGTCTTTTGGTAATCATAATTTCACTAAAGCCGTTGCCGTAATATTCCTTGAACAACACACCCAGATGATTGGTCGAATAGCCAAAATGGTTCGCCAGCTCCTTGAGCGTAATATCCGAAGCCATATGCTCTTCCATATAGGCGTCGATTTGCTCGAACAACCCCTGGTTGCGGTTGCGGCGCTTGTTGAGCAAAAGCTCGGACACGTGAAACAACTGGTAGCGCAGCCAGCGGTGCAGCTCGTCCACCGTTTCGAAGCGATAAATCACGTCGAGACCGACGATTTCCCAACCGATCAGGCTGGTCAAGCTTTCGTGCATCGATTGCAGGTAATTGTCGAGCCGCGTAATAACATGGATGGCAAAATGATAAATGGAAATTTTGTTTTTTAGCCCGCGGAAAAGCTGGAACAACTCCTTCAAGCAATCGTCGATGCGGATCAGCTCGTAGTTCGACATGGCCGCAAACATCTCGTCGAGCACATCGGTCAAATCGTTGGACTCGCGGGCGACGTCGTCCTTCGCTTGGTAAGCTTCGCGCGTGTATACGTTGCCTTTGCCGTCAAACAGCTTGTAGTTCAGCAGTTCGCGCGCCTCGCAGAACGATTCGGTCAACTGCTCCATGCTGTCGACAAAACGACCCAAGGCGATCGTCACCGAAATGCCGCCCTGCTCCTTCAAGCTGCCGATCAGCCCTTGCAGCGCCTGCGGCGCCTGATCTTCCTCCAGATGGGTGATGAAACCGATCTGATTCGGCGCGACCTTGCAGGCAAAACCCCAGGCATGCGCCATATACCCCTCGTACACCTTGCCAAGCAGGCTGCGCGGCTCGGTCTCCGGTTCCCCGCCTCCGCCCTGCACCTTCCAGAGCAGTTCATCCACCTCGATCAGCCCTGCGGCCCAGCGCCCGGCAGCCAGCGTTTCGTCCTCGAACAAGGCTCCAAGCCGCTTCGGATCGTAATGACCCTCCAGCAGATCGGAGACGACATTGCTCTGATACCACTGGAACGACTCCTCCAGCCAAATCTCCTTCTTCTGTTTCTGCTTCTCCTGCTCGATCTGCGCGACCGTTCTGCGCAGCGTGGCAATCAACTCGTCGTCGTCGACCGGCTTGAGCACATAATCGACCGCCATCAACGAAATTGCCTGCTTCGCCAACGTAAAGTCGTCATACCCGCTTATAAAAATCACCTTCAAGTCCGGGCTGCCCCGTCGGCACGATTTCGCCAGTTCAATACCGGAGATCACCGGCATCTTTACATCGGTAATCAGCAGATCGACCTCGTGCTTTTCGATAAATTCCAAAGCGGCCGCCGGGCGGTTCGACGCCAGCAGCACCTCAATCCCCAACTCCTTCCACGGAATGCACAGCTTCAAGCCTTCCAGATCAATACTTTCATCGTCAACCAGTACGCAGCTTACCATCGTATCACACGCCTTCTGAACATCTTGTCTACCCGGAAAAAGTGAAGGAGGAAGCCGCTCTTTCGAGCCGCTTCCCCCGCCATCTTATTTACCGCTGAGTTTTTTCAGGTTGTCTTGCCATACTTTTGTTTTGAACTCAAGCACTTTGTCGTAGCCCATGTCTTGAGCTTCTTTGCTGGTTTGCGCAATGATCGATTTCACTTCATCGTCGGATTTGGCGAAGATCATTTTTGGCAGGCTGTTTTTGTATTGGTCTTTCAAGCGTTGCATGATGATGCCGAGATCGGATTTAGGATCCGGGTCCATGTTGGAGAACTCGGTGGTGTTCAGCGACGTTTTGAACGATACGGTCGCTTGCGATACCGTCGTCCAGTCTTGAGCGGCTTCCGGCAGCGCTTGTTCGCGTTTGCCTTTGGTTCCGTCGATGTAGGACGTGTTGCCGGCCCACAGGAATTCGCCGATGTGCTGCTCGTCGTATTTTTTAGGATCGCGGTTGATGTAAGCATCGTTTGGAACCGGCACGCCGTCTTCCAGCTTATCCCAGTACAGGCCTTGAGGACCGAAGAAGTACAGGTTTTGCGCTTCCGGCGTCACCATCCAGTTGTAGTAAGCGAAGATCGCTTCAGGGTCTTTGGCTTTCGTTGTGATGACGTTGACGTTCCAACCCAGCGTGGAGTAACCGCCCGGGAATACTTTATCTTTGTCTACGCCTTCAGCGTGGAACGGCCATACCGTGATGTAGCCGTCTTCCGGGTCCGTGTTGCGCAGGTTGTTATGCGCTGTACGGCCAAGCCCTTCCGTTACGGAGTCGTAAGCGGCGAATACGGCGATTTTGCCTTTGTTCAGCTTTTCGCTGATTTGATCGCGAGTTTGGGTGAACATGTCTTTGGATGTCAACCCTTCACGGTACAGCTTGCTGACGTAAGTGACAGCGCCTTGGAAAGCAGGATCGTCGTAGATCGACGTCATTTTGTCGCCGTTTGGTACGCCGAATTGCAAGCCGGCTCCCGGTGAGATGAAGGAAGAAGTGCGGTTGTCGCCGAAGCCGCTGTACACCATGCCTACCATTTGCAGGTCGGCGCCGTCGCGCATTTCGCCAGCGTCGAATGGCACTACATCCGGGTATTTCTCTTTGACCATTTTCAGGTAAGCTTCGAGATCGTCAAACGTTTCCAGCTTAGGCGAACCGAGCGCTTTATAGATTTTCTTCTCGACGATGTAGGCCGCGTTGCCGTTGCCTTTATCGCCGCTGATGAACCAGTTTGGAATTTGGTACAGCTTGCCGTCGCTGCTGCGCAGCATGTTGATGTTTTTCTCGCCTACGGCTTGCACGAACTCTGGGTATTTCTCCAGGTAAGGGTCCAGAGCGACGAGCTTGCCGGCTTGCTGCAGACGATCGACGTCTTTGCCGCGGTCCAGCACGATCACGTCAGGAAGTTCGTCGGAGACGATCATCGCGTTCAGCTTGTTGGCTGCGGCGCCGTTCGCTTGAACAGGGTTGACGTTGATTTGCAGGTTGTCTTGAACCCATTTCGTGTGCGGCTGATCGCCCCATTTAAGAGCTGTGAACCAGTCGTAGTTGACGTATTGGCTGAATGTAACCGGTTTAACTTTGTCCTTCGGCGTGCCTGTGGAAGCTTGTGGTGCTGCCGATGCTTCAGTGGAAGCTGTTGGAGCAGGCGAGGCGCTGGACGTATCCGTGCTGCTGCCGGAGCTGCATGCGCTTAAAGTAAGGGTCATAGTGACAGCTACAAGCGTGAGCACGGAGAGATTTTTTCTCATTTTCAACTTCATGGATGGATCCCCCTATAAAAATTTATGTTCGAAGCGGCGCAGGCTGGTACCAAGCCGCCCCGCCAGAAACCGATGAAACAACTGCTACTCTTTCAACGAACCTACCATAACGCCTTTGACAAAATACTTCTGAATGAACGGGTACACCAGCAGGATCGGCAGCGAAGCTACCATCATGGTCGCCATTTGCAGCGACTTGACCGAGGTCGTTTGCTGGATCAGCGTTTGCGCATAGCTGTTCAGGTTCGAGACGAGCTGCGACGTCACGCTTTGGTTGATGACTTGCACCAGCAAGGTTTGCAGCGGCAGCAGCTTCTCGTTGACGAGGAACACCGCCGGGATAAACCAGTCGTTCCAGATCGTCACCGCCGTGAACAAGCTCAGCGTCGCCAGAACCGGCTTCGACATCGGCAAGACAATTCTGAAATAAACGCCGAAGTTGGAGCAGCCGTCCATCTTGGCCGATTCCTCCAGCCCCTGCGGAATTTCCATAAAGAAGGTGCGGAAGATGATCATGTTAAAAACGTTGATCAACCCGTGAAGCACCAGGAACGTAAACGTGTTGTACAGGTGCATCGAGTGAATCAGGATGAAGTACGGGATCAAACCGCCGCTGAAATACATCGTGATGACGCACACGATCATGTAGAACTTTTTGAACACAACGCCTCGCTTCGATAAACCGTAAGCGAACATCGATGTGAAGAAAATCGAGAGGAACGTGCCCAGCAGCGTCCGGGCCACCGTGATCAAAAAGGCGTTCGTTATGTTATGCTCCTTGAACACGACCTTGTAGTTGTCGAGCGTAAAATCGCGCGGCCAGATCGTGACGCCGCCAAGCGCGGTATCGGAGCCGGTGTTAAAAGAAATCACCAGGGAGTTCCAGAATGGATAAAAGGTGACGAAAACCAGCACGCACAGCAGCGCATAAATAATCGTCATGAAAAACTTGTCGCCAGCACTCAGCTTCATTTACATTCACCGCTTTTCTGTAGCATGTTGATTACCATAGGCTTGTTTTGCCCAGCCTGCGGGCTATCGTGTTGGCTCCGACCAGCAGCACGATGCTGATGACCGATTTGAACAATCCGGCAGCCGTCGCGTACGAGAACCGCTGATTGATAATGCCTTCCTGATACACGTAAGTGTCGATGACTTGCGCGACCGGCATCACGACGCCGTTATTGAGGTTTTTGGTCAGGAGCAGGACGTCATCGAAACCGGCGTTCAGCAGGTTGCCGATATTCATAATCAGGAAGATCATGATCACCGGCGCAATGCTGGGGATCGTGATCAGGAACACCTGCTTGAATTTGCTGGCGCCGTCGAGCGAAGCGGCTTCATACAGCGCGGGATCGACGCCGGCGATAGCGGCCAGGTAGACGATTGAGCCGAAGCCGATCTCTTTCCACACGTTCGTGGTGACGAGAATGCCCCAGAAGTAATTCGTTTCCGACAAGAAGTTGATCGGCTCCTTGATGATCGAAAGCTTGATCAACAAAGCGTTGACACCGCCGCCGTCCGCCGCCAGCATCGAGAACACCAGACCGGAGACGACGACCCAGGAGAAAAAGTGCGGGATGTACGTAATCGTCTGCACAACCCGTTTGAAGACCATCTGCCGAACTTCGTTCAGCATCAGCGCCAGAATGATCGGCGCCGGGAACCCGATCAGCAGCTTCAGGAAACTGATGACCAAGGTGTTCCGCATAATGCCCCAGAACTCGGGGGATTCGAAAAACATTTTAAAGTGCTTGAGCCCTACCCAATGACTGGCCCAAAAGCCTTGGAACAAATCGTAATCCTGAAACGAAACCAGCACGCCCCACATCGGGATGTAGCTGAAAATCAAGATGAACAGCATGGAGGGGATGATCATGATTTGAAAATCCCATTGGCTGATGAATCTCCGCCAGATCGATGGGTCGCGTTTCGCCTTCGTTTCACGATATAAGATTTGTGCTGTTTCTTCCGTTTTCATGTTCATCACCACTTCGTCTCTTTGTATTCTTATCATAAAAGGATTCGCCGCAAGAAAGTAGACAATAAAACAACGATTACTATTACTTATCAAAGATTCGAAAAAATAATATGGAAGCGCATACCTAAATGATCTATAAAAAGGACTGCAACCTGTGAAAAACAGACGATAAACAGCGTTAACTTCCCTAAAAAAGTGCAATTCGCGCAATATTTTAATATGAATTGCACGAAATCAACGGAAAATGCCAGAAACATTTTGTGCGATTGAGTGGTTGTGGGAGCGGTTTATGGGGAGCCTGGCAGGCGTTTCTCGGGCGGGAATGCGCAGGCGTATGGGGGCGGCAATGACGGCGAAAGCGCCCGAATTGCCGCGCGCCAGGTGCGGCCCAATCGCGCGCGTTGGGCCGCCGCCGGGCACTGAGCGACGGGAATCGCGCGGGGGGTGGAACGGGCCGGTGGTCATGCTCCGGTGGGCGCGTTCCCGTGGTCGCGGGCCGGTGGGCGCGTTCCGGCGGGTGCGTTCCGGGGGTCACGCTCCGGCGGGTGCGTTCCGGCGGGTGCGTTCCGGCGGGTGCGTTCCGGCGGGTGCGTTCCGGGGGGTGCGTTCCGGGGGTCACGCTCCGGTG